>ODAI012336384.1_pt1 | contig 60465 bp, 58 predicted proteins | sample 1539321 | NCBI WGS metagenome assembly ODAI01 (sample SAMN02144231, study PRJEB22623) | gut metagenome | biome: sheep rumen | host: Ovis aries | place: New Zealand | reverse complement strand
GTAGAAAACCTTAAATTAGTTCATGTATCTGCTAACAGAGGGGTTATTATAAGAGGTTGGACTCCAAGAGCATTTGGAAGAGCAAGCCCATCAAATACACCTACAACACATATACAAGTCGTATTGGGGGAGGCTTAAGTACACATGATTGAAAAAGATTTCGTTAGAGAAGGATTAAAAAGAACAAGAATCGATGAATATCTTGAAACTAAACTCGAAAGAGCAGGATATGGTGGAATGGATATTCAAGTTACACCAGTAGGTACCATAGTTCTTGTTTACGCTGAAAAACCAGGAATGGTTATAGGTAGAGGTGGAAAAACCGTAAGATCTATAACAAAAACACTTAAAAATGATTTCGACTTAGAAAACCCACAAGTTGAAGTTAAAGAAGTGGAAGTTGCTGAATTAAACCCTAGAATCATGGCAAACAAAATTTCTTCAATGTTAGAAAGAGGAATGCATTTCAGAAGAGTAGCATACTCAATCATCAGAAGAATTATGGGTGCTGGTGCTCAAGGTGTAGAAGTAACAATCAGCGGTAAAATTAGAGGTTCACGTTCTGCATGTGCTAAATTTAATGAAGGTTACATTAAAAAATGTGGAGAACCATCAATTAAACACGTTAAAGAAGGATTTGCTACAGCTCAATTAAAACCAGGGGTACTTGGAGTATACGTAAGAATCATGCCTCCTGAAGTAGTATTACCTGATTACATCGAAATAGCAGAACCAGTAGAATCTGATGTTGCTAAAACAGAAGAAACAGTTGAAGAAACACAAGAATCTGAAATTGTTGAAGAAATAACTGGTGAAGATATTTTAGATGAAATTACCGAAGAAGCTGAAACTGAAGAAATTACTGAAGAAGAAGTTGATGAAGGATTTATTAAAGAACATATTCAAAAATTTGAAGATGAAATAATTCCTAAAATCAAAGAAAACCTTGATAAATTAAATGATGAAGAAGAAAAAATTTATCAAAAAATAACCAATAAAGAAGAGTTATCTTCCATGGAACCTTCAGCATTCAGTAAATTGAAAGAAAAAGTAGAAGCAATTCATCTTAAATTTAATAAATCTGAATAATGAGGAATTACTTATGGTTATTTTAAGAAGTAAAGAACTAAGGGATTTAAGCTCTACAGATTTAGAAGCTAAATTAAATGAACTTCATGCTGAATATAACACTTTAATTAGTAAAGGATCAGTATCTGGAGTAGATAATCCTGGTAAAATTAAAGAAACTAGAAGAACTATTGCCCGTGTTCTTACTATAATGAACGAAAATAAACAACAGGGAGAATAAATTAGAGATGAAAATCTGTGAAATATGCGGTCTTCCAAAAGATCTATGTGTATGTGAAGAAATTGCACGTGAAGTACAAAAAGTTAAAGTATACACTGTACGTCGTAGATTCGGTAAGTTAATGACTATCGTTGAAGGAATTGATGAACACGATATAGATGTACGTGAATTAACCAAAACTTTAAAGTCCAAATGTGCATGTGGAGGTACTTCCAAAAAAGGTCAAATTGAACTACAAGGTGACCATAAACGCAAAGTTAAAGAAGTACTTGCAAATATGGGTTTTTCCTCAGATACAATAGAGATAAAATAGGTTCAACCTTTAGGGAAGATTTAAACAAATATACAATCAATATTAATTATTGATAGGGAAACAAAGTCAGATGTGAAGTTTTATGATAACTCCACAAAACGTATTCAGACATGAACTTATCGGACTTACTGTCGAAATTATTGACAGCAGTCATAAGGAATTTGTAGGAATAAAAGGGATTGTAATAGATGAAACTCGTAACACTATTACATTAGAAACAAATGATATTGAAAAGATGATACCTAAGGCTAATGTAGTGTTTTTATTTACATTACCTCAAGGAGAAAAAGTATCTATCGATGGAAATGTTATTGTTGCCCGCCCTGAAGACCGGATAAAAAAGAAATTTAAAAAAATTAGGTGAAATTATGGTAGGCATTAATGTTAAAGAACCAGAAAATGAATGTCATGATCCTAACTGTCCATTTCATGGTGAACTCTCTGTAAGGGGACAAGTTATAGAAGGAACAGTTACAAGTGATAAGGCAGATAGGACTATTACTGTAGAAAGAAGTTTCTATAAGTTTATTAAAAAATATGAAAGATACGAAAAAAGAAATTCTAAAATACAAGCACATAAACCTGATTGTCTTGATGTGAAAGTTGGAGATTCTGTTAAAATCGCAGAATGCAGACAACTAAGTAAAACTAAACATTTTGTGCTAGTAGAAGTTAAAGGAGAATAAATAATATGAAAGCAATTACATCAAAAGTCTCCAAGTCCCTTCCAATCGGTGCTAGATTAAAATGTATTGATAACACCGGAGCACGAGAAGTTGAAATTATTTCAGTAAAAGGATTTAAAGGAGTAAGAAGAAGACTTGCTACAGCTGGTGTAGGTGACATGGTAGTAATTTCCGTTAAAAAAGGAACTGCTGACATGAGAAGAGAAGTAACAACCGCTGTTGTTGTACGCCAGAAGAAAGAATACAGAAGAGCAAATGGTCTTAGAGTTAAATTTGAAGATAATGCTGCTGTAATCATTACCGAAGATGGAGTATTAAAAGGTTCAGAAATCAGAGGACCTATAGCTAAAGAAGCTGCTGATATCTGGCCTGCAATTGGTAGTGCTGCAAGTATAATTGTATAAAGGTGGAATTATGTCAAAACAACCAAGAAAACAACGTAAAGCGTTATATACAGCACCATTACACAAACGTCATGACTTAATGAGTGTACATCTTTCTGACAGTTTAAGAGAACAGTTCAATAAAAGGTCATTCCCTGTAAGAAAAGGAGATGAAGTTTTAATTGTACGTGGTGACTTTAAAGGTACAGAAGGTAAAGTAGAAAAAGTAGATCTCAAAAACTACCGTGTAATGGTAGATGGTGCATCAAGCCAAAAACAAGATGGAACAAAATTATACCAACCAATTCACCCATCAAATTTAGTAATTACTGAACTTTACTTAGATGATGAAAGAAGGAATAATGCATTAAATAGGAAGGCATAAATATGGCAAATATGGGATCAAGAAAACACTTAAAAAGATTTAAAGCACCTAAAATGTGGCCTATTCATGTAAAAGAAGAAACATGGACTACAAAAACTAGTGCTGGACCACACGCTCTTGATAAATCAATACCATTAGTTATGGTTTTAAGAGACATATTAGGTGTTGCTAAAAATGCTCGTGAAGCAAAAATAATCTTAAACAATGGTGAAGTATTAATAGATGGTACTGCAAGAAAAGACCACAGATTCCCTGTAGGATTTATGGATGTTATTTCAATTCCAAAAATCAACAAATACTACAGAATATTACCAGATTACAAAGGAAGATTAGTACTTCATGAAATTGATGAAAAAGATGCTGACTTCAAATTAGTAAGTATTGAAAACAAAACCACATTAAAAGGTGGAAAAACTCAATTAAACTTACATGATGGTAGAAATGTATTAACCGATGATGAATACAAAACCAGTGATGTTTTATTATTAAGCATTCCTGAACAGAACATCAATGATTCTATCAAATTTGAAGAAGGAGCATTAGCATTAATTACTGGTGGTAACCACATTGGTGAATTAGGTACAATTAAAGAAATTACCATCACAAAATCATCAAAATCAAATACAGTATTAATGGAAACTGATGATGGTTCATTCTTAACCTTAGCAAAATACGTATTTGTTATAGGTCAAGATAAACCTGTAATATCCTTATTAGGAGATGACTAATATGAATATTATGGAAAAACCTAGAATACAAAAAGCAACTGTTAACATTGGTGTAGGTGAAGGTGGAGAAAGATTAACAAGAGCAGAAAGTTTATTAACAAGCCTTGTAGATCAACAACCAGTTAGAACATACTCAAAAGTTACAAACCCTGAATTCGGTATCAGAAAAAAACAACCGATTGCATGTAAAGTAACTTTAAGAGGAGAAAAAGCTGAAAAAATTATATCAATGGTTTTAAACGGTTTAGAAAATAGAATAAAAGCTTCTCAATTTGATAAAGAAGGTAATGTATCCTTTGGTATAAGAGAACACATTGATATTCCAGGCGTAAGATACGACCCTGACATAGGAATTTTTGGTATGGATGTTTCAGTAACCTTTGAAAAACCTGGTCACAGAATCAAAGAAAGAAGATTAAGACCTAAAAAAATACCAAAACATCAAAGAGTTACTCCAGAAGAAGCAATGGAATTAATGAAAGAAAAATTCCAAGTTACTATTGAATAGAAGGTGAATATTTTGCCAAGAAAATATGGGAAAGCAGCAAGAAAATGTACTCGATGTGGAGATCATTCAGCAATTGTAAGAAGATACGGTTTAAATCTTTGTCGTCAATGCTTTAGGGAAATTGCTCCAAAAATCGGATTTAAAAAATATAACTAAATAAAGGAGTGTTTATAGAATGACTCTTATGGATCCTCTTGCAGATGCTTTAACAAATATCAGAAACAATGAGTTACAAGGTAATGACAGTTGTGTTATTAAACCAGCATCAAAACTTATTGGATATGTATTAAGCACAATGCAGAAGGAAAATTATATAGGAAATTTTGAATTAGTAGATGATGGAAAAGCTGGCTACTTTAATGTAGAATTAGAAGGTAACATCAACAAATGTGGTGTTATAAAACCTCGTCACGCAGTAAAAAATGATGAGTTCGAAGACTTCGAAAAAAGATACTTACCAGCTAAAAACTTTGGAATATTAATAGTAACAACACCACAAGGTGTAATGACTCACCACGAAGCTAAAGAAGCTGGAGTCGGTGGAAGATTATTAGTATACGTATATTAAATTATAGGTGAAAACATGGTTAAATTATCAAATATAACAGAGACAATCCCTGTACCTGAAGATGTTACTGTAACTATCGATGGTAATGAAGTAACTGTTAAAGGTAACGGTGGAGAATTAACAAGAAACTTCAACCATAATAAAATTACCATAGATCAAGATGAAGAAAATGTTTACGTAAAAGTAGCATTTCCTAACAAAAAAGATAAAGCTATGGTCGGAACTATTAGATCACACATATCTAATATGATTTATGGTGTAAAACATGGTTTTACTTATAAAATGAAAATCGTCTATGCTCACTTTCCAATGACTGTAAAAGTTAAAGGAAATCTCATAACAATTGACAACTTCCTCGGTGAAAGAAGTCCACGTTTAGCTAAAATTATCGGTGATGTTAAAGTTCAAGTCAAAGGTGAAGACGTAACTTTAACCGGTATAAACAAGGAACATGTCGGTCAAACCATGGCTAACATAGAACAGGCTACTAAAATTAAAAGACGGGATCCTCGTGTATTCCAAGACGGAATATATCTAGTGGATAAAACTCAGGAAGAAATAGAATAAATATATTTTGAGAGGAAGTACAATGACTAAAAAACCAACCTTCAAAAGACAAGAATATTGGAGATATAAAAAACTTGGTGATAGTTACCGTAGACCTAGAGGTAAACTAAGTAAAAGACGACGATACCAAGCAAGAAAACCTGCAATGGCTAGAGTAGGATACAGATGTCCTAAAGCTACCAGAGGATTACATCCATCAGGTTATAATGATATATTAGTTGAAAACGTCGAACAAATCAAAGCTTTAAATCCTGAAACTGATGCAGCAAGAATTGGTGCAACAGTAGGAAATAGAAAAAGACAGTTAATTGTAGCAAAAGCTCAAGAAATAGGGGTTAAAGTATTAAATTAAGTACAATCAATAATGATGTCTTATAGTCTTATGGACTGTGGATACATTAACGATTCTTAATTAATTTATTTATATTATTGAGGAGGATTTTTATGAATCTTACTACACAGAAAAAATTAGCTGCAAAGATTCTTAAAGTAGGGGTTAACAGAGTTTGGATAGACCCTGAACACATGGAAGAAGTATCCAGAGCAATTACAAGAAATAGTATTAGAGCTTTGATTAATGATGGTGTTATCAAAGCAAAACCTGCTACTGGAATAAGCAGTTACAGAAGCAAAAAGAATGCTGAACAAAAACGTAAAGGAAGAAGAAGAGGCCATGGAAGTATCAAAGGGGCAAAAAATGCAAGAACTCCAAAGAAACAAGCATGGATGAGTACCATCCGTTCTTTAAGAGTTGTTCTCAAAGATATGCGTGCTAACGATGAAATTGATAGAACTACATACCGTAAATTATATAACATGGCAAAAGGTGGATCATTTAGAAGTAAATCATACATGAAAACTTATGCAAAAGACCACGGAATGTTAAAACAAACGGGGGAATAGAAAGTGGCACGAGGAGCAACATATAAAGTTCAATTCAAAAGAAGAAGAGAAGGAAAAACTAATTATAACAAAAGATATAAATTAGTAGATCTTGACAAAACAAGAATGGTTGTTAGAGTTACATCAAACCACACTATTGTCCAGTTAATCAAAGTAGGAGCTAACGGGGATGAAACCTTAGTATCCGCTACATCAAAACAATTAAAAGATTATGGATGGTTAGGTAACGGTAAAAACACATCTGCTGCTTATCTTACTGGATACTTATTCGGTAAAAAAGCTCTTTCAGAAGACTACGATGAAACTATTTTAGACATTGGATTACAACCATCCATCAGAGGAACTAAAATATACGCAGTTTTAAAAGGAGCATTAGATGCTGGTCTATGGGTACCTCACAACGAATCAGTATTACCAGATGATTCAAGAATCAGAGGAGAACATATAGCCCAATACGCTGAAAGTATGGATGATGAAGAAAGAAACGCAAAATTCGCAAATTACATAAGATGTGGATTATCTCCAGTAGAAATACCAGATCATTTTGATAGCGTTAAAAATAAAATAGATGAGGCAACACAATGAGCAAAAGATCAAATAGATCAAACAATAAAAACTCTCCTAACAAGTTCAATGTGGAAAATTGGATTCCTAAAACAGAACTTGGACAGAAAGTTAAAGATGGCGAAATAACTGATATTGATCAAATATTAGAAAAAGGCCTTCCAATAATGGAAATTGAAATTGTTGACGCACTATTACCAGATCTTGAAGAAGAAGTTATGGATGTTAACCTTGTTCAAAGAATGCACAAATCTGGTAGAAAAGTTAACTTTAGAGTAATTGTAGCTGTAGGAAACAGAAAAGGATACGTTGGATTAGGAGAAGGTAAATCTCAGGAAGTAGGTCCAGCTATCAGAAAAGCTGTTGACAACGCAAAACACAACATCATCAAAGTAAGAAGAGGTTGTGGAGATTGGGGTTGTGTATGTGGAAGAAAACACACAGTACCTTTCAAAATTGAAGGTAAAATGAGTAGTGTAAACGTTACACTCATTCCAGCACCTGGAGGTGTAGGACTTGCAGTAGGTAACGTTGGTAAAACTATACTTTCACTCGCAGGTATTGCAGATGTATGGTCAATGACCAGAGGTCAAACACAAACCACAATTAACTTTGCACGTGCAATATTTGATGCACTTAAAAAATTGTCAAGTGTAAAATCAAGTGAAAAAGATCTAGTAGCTCTTGGAGTATTAGATTAGATTGAGGTGTAAATATGTATGCAGTTACAAGAATTCGTGGAAGAACCGGAATCAAAAGAAAAATAGCTGACAATCTTGACATGTTAAACCTTACAAGAATCAGCCATTGTGTACTCATTCCTGAAACACCTAGTTACAAAGGAATGTTACAAAAAGGTAAAGATTACATAACATGGGGAGAAATTTCAGAAGAAACTCTTATCAAATTAGTTTCAGAAAGAGGAAGACTTCCTGGAAACAAAAGAGTTACTGATGAATATGTTAAAGAAAACACTGATTATTCTACAGTTGAAGAAATGGCTGTAGCAATATTCAATGAAGAAACAACATTAAAAGAATGTGGTTTAAAACCATTATTCCGTTTAAACCCACCTAGAAAAGGATATGAAAATACCAAAAAATCCTTCAATGAAGGTGGTTCCCTTGGTTACAGATCAGAAAATATTAATGAATTACTCTTAAAAATGATCTAATTGCAGGTGTTAAAATGATTAGAAAAACAAGAAAAATCAGAAAACTACGAGGTTCAAGATCTGTTGGTGGAGGATGTACTAAGAAAAGAAGAGGTGCAGGACACCGTGGAGGTCGTGGACAAGCAGGTGGAAACAAACATCACTGGACTTGGATGGTCATAAACGATCCTAATCACTTTGGTAAATACGGATTTAAACGTCCTCAAAAAACCATTCAAAAATTCAAAGCAATCAATCTATCATTCATTGATAATGAAATCCAAAAACTCCTAGCACAAAATATAGCTGTAGAGGAAGATGGACAAATTGTTCTTGATGTTACTGAATTAGGATACAATAAAGTATTAGGTAAAGGTAATTTATCTACTTCAATGGTAATTAAATCACCAATGTTTTCAAAAAGTGCAATAGCAAAAATTGAAGAAGCTGGTGGTGTAGCAGAAATTATATAAGAAAAATTTCTGTAATCGTTAGATAATATCTAATCCATAGGGGAAAGTATGTCAGCACTAGACAGTATAAAACCATTTTATTCTATCTTACCCCAGGTTACAAATCCTGAAAGAAAACTGGGATTTAAAGATAAACTAAAATGGACAGGAATAATATTGGTGTTATACTTCATACTTACTGAAGTATCACTGTACGGTCTTAGCCCTACGGCTATAGATCAATTTGCTCAGTTAAGATCAGTAATGGCTGGTAGCTTTGGTTCAATATTAACATTAGGTATTGGTCCAATAGTTACAGCATCAATTGTAATGCAGTTATTAGTCGGTGGTAAGCTGATTGATTTAGATTTATCTAGTCAGGAAGATAAAGCCGCATTCCAAGGAACACAGAAATTATTAGCAATAATCTTCACATTGTTTGAAGGTGCTGTACTTGTATTGACAGGTTCACTACCTCCAATCAGCGGAGATTATACTATAATTCTCATAATTCAAATGGTATTAGGTGGAATCATCATCATCTACTTGGATGAAGTAGTAAGTAAATGGGGATTCGGTAGTGGTATAGGACTCTTCATTGCTGCAGGAGTAAGTCAACAAATATTAGTTGGAGCATTAAACTTCCTACCAGCAACAGGTTCTTCAGTACCAGCAGGTAGAATTCCAAACTTCATTTACTCACTTATGACAGGACAACCACAATTTAACTTACTGATACCAGTAATCGCTACAATCATAGTATTCCTTGTTGTAGTATATGCTGAATGTATGAGAGTTGAAATTCCATTATCCTATGGTGGAGTAAAAGGAGCAAGATCCAAATATCCTTTAAAATTTGTATACGCTAGTAACATGCCTGTTATATTAACAAGTGCATTATTACTAAACGTACAGTTATTTGCAGGATTATTCCAATCAGCAGGATTTCCAATATTAGGGGAAGTATCACAGGGTCAAGCAATAAGCGGTATAGCTTATTACTTAACAACACCTTCAAATATTTCCATATTAGTAACTGATCCATTGAAAGTATTAATATACGCTATCGTATTTATAGGACTTTCAATATTATTTGCATTACTATGGGTAGAAATAAGTGGTATCGGACCAGATAAAGTAGCAAATCAATTGTCAAATATGGGTGTTCAGGTACCTGGTTTCAGAAGTAGTAAAGTGCAATTCAAAAGAATACTTAACAAATACATACCAACAATCACTGTATTAGGTGGTGCATTTGTAGGTTTACTAGCATTTGCAGCAGACTTAACCGGTGCATTAGGTGGAGGTACAGGTGTACTTCTTACAGTTGGTGTTGTTTACAGGTTATATGAGGAAATAGCTAAAGAACAGTTAATGGATGTAAATCCAATGTTAAGAAGATTCTTAGGAGATGAATAGGTTTAACCCTATTTATCCCATTTAAAAAATAAGAGAAATTATTGAAGTGATAATGATGAACATAGTAGTACTTGCAGGTATACCTGGTACAGGTAGTACCACTGTATTAAATAAAGTATTAGAAGAAGTAGATTATGTTAACATCAATTATGGAAATGTAATGTTTGATATTGCAAGTGAAAAAGGTTTAGTTGAAACACGTGATGATATGCGTAAATTAAACCCTGAAATTCAAAAAGATGTGCAAAAACAAGCAGCAGAAAGAATCCATAAAATGGCAGAAAATGATAATGTTATCATCGACACTCATTGTTCAATCAAAACTCCAAAAGGTTTCCTACCAGGATTACCAATATGGGTTTTAGAACAATTACAACCAACACAATTCATATTAGTTGAAGCAGATGCTAGTGAAATCATGTACAGAAGAATGACTGATGATACCCGTGTTCGTGACATGGAGTATACTGATGAAATTGACTTACATCAATCAGTAGCAAAATCAACTGCTATGAGTTATGCAGTGTTAACCGGTGCAACAGTAGCAATTGTACAAAACCATGACAATGGTTTAGATGATGCAGTATCTGAAATAGTTGATATTTTATCATAATGAGGAAAATAAATATGACTTATTTAGATTCAATATTAAATCCGATTATTGCAATGGATCCTAACCCATCAAATCCATTGATGACTGTGTTAGTGATTGCGGCATTAATCGCATTTTTCATAGTAATTCTTCAGAAGTTACTAATAGATTATGATAAAATGGCGGAAATACAAAATGAAATGAAAGAGTTACAGGCAGATTTAAGAGCAGCTCAAAAATCTGGTGATCCTAAGGCATTAGCCAAAGTTCAGAAAAAACAAATGGAGTTCATGCCTAAGCAGAAAGATTTGATGACCATGCAATTTAAACCTACTCTTATTACCATGATTCCTATATTACTGGTATTCTATGGTATGGTAGGTAATCATACCATTAGCCATATGGTAATAAACATATCACAATCACAGTTTTACCTATTGCTAATGCCGATATGGAATATCTTCTGGACTCAAGCAAATCCATTGACCATCAATTTCTTTGGATGGTACATTTTATGTTCATTTGCTTTTTCATTTGTATTCAGAAGACTTCTCGGTTTAAAAACCGTGTAAGCTTTAATAATATTTAATAATATCTTAGGATAGATATTTAATTAGATAGAATATTAAGTTACGGGAAATTTAATGAACTTAATAAGATTGATTAAAAAGGAGGACTAATATGACTGCACCAAGATTTAGAACAGGAACATTCAAAAAACGAGCTAAAAGACTTCCTGGAGGAAGAAGAGTAGTACATTACAATAAGAAGAAAACTTCTAAACATGTATGTGCAAAATGTGGTAAAGTTTTAGATGCAGTACCACGTGGAAGACCATATGAAATTAGGAAACTATCCAAAAACCAAAGAAGACCTAACAGACCATATGGTGGAAATTTATGTACCAACTGTACTAAACAGTTATTCAAAGAAGAGGCAAGAAAATTATGATTATTACTATAGGTGGACTCGCAGGAACAGGAACATCTACAGCGGCTATGAACTTATCTGAAAAATTAGATATTCCCTACATTTCTGCGGGAGATGTATTTAGGAAAATGGCTGTTGAATATAATATGGATTTACTTGAATTCAGCGAGTTTGCTGAAGGTAATGATGATATTGATAAGGCCCTTGATAAAAGGCAAGCTGAAATGGCTGCCGAAGCTGATGATTTAATTGTTGAAGGACGAATATCAGCACACTTTGTTGATGCTGATTATCGTATATGGCTGATGGCTCCGGATAACATACGTGCAGAACGAATAAGTTACAGAGAAGGCAAAAGCCTGGATACAGTAAATCGTGAGATTAAAGAAAGAACAGATAGCGAAAGAAAAAGATATAAAGAAATTCATAGTATTGATATTGATGATTTATCATTATATGATATAATTATCAATACTGATACTTTTGATTCTGAAGCTACTGTTAATATTATAATTAATTGTATTAAAGAAAAAAATAAATAGGTGAGAAATATGCCAGCAATAGAAAAAGGAAGAGTATGTGTTAAAATCGCAGGAAGAGAATCTGGGAAAAAATGTGTTATTGTAGATGTTATTGATGAAAACTTCGTTGAAATCGTAGGAAATGAAGTTAAAAACAAAAGATGTAACATCAAACACTTAGAACCAGTGGATGCAACTGTTGAAGTATCTGATGATATTGAAGCAGTTAAAGATGCTTTAGCTAACTTATAAGTCTAAAGATCTTTTATCACTTACTTATTTTTTAAACCTTTACTTTTTTTTTACTTTTTTGAGAATCTATTTTTATCTATGCATTGTTTAGGAGATTATTTTTTTTGAAATATTTATGTAAAAATTATAAAAATATCATTTTTCATATTCCCCCATATAGGATTATCAAAACTTTTTTTAATAATTATATTACTAAACTTATTTAAATCTATTTACATTTTAATATATTTATAATTGTAGTGATAAGATAGCATTTAATTGAAGGTTATTGTTATAATTATAATAGTAAAATTATTTGATTTTTCTAAGTTGGTTTTGATTAAAAAAATAATTTTAAAAAAAGTAGTGGAGGAGTTCTTAAACATTTTCCATGTTATAGTTTGTCTTTTGTATGTTTCATCCATATTTTGCTGTTATCATTCAATGTATTTTTATTATCTGCCATTACACCAACTAATTCATGGGGTATGTATAGCTCCTCAAGATATGCTATGTCATCCTTTGAGAGATTTAATTCAACACTACATACTGCACCGTCAACATGATGCATCTTTGTAGCACCTACTATAGGGGAGGTTACTTTAGTCTCTAGCCATGCAAGTGATACTTCAGTCATGGATACATCCAGGTTTTGTGCTATTTCTGCTACTCTGTTTATTATCTGACTATCTTCTTTTTGTGTTTTATCATATTTTGTTTTTGCATATGCATCTTCTTTTAATCTTTTTGAATCGGCATCACTTAGTCTTGATAGTCTGCCTGATGCAAGTGAGCTGTATGGGGTTGTTGCAATGTTATCTTCCAGACAATATGGAATCATCTCTCTTTCTTCTTCACGGAATATTAAATTGTAGTGACCCTGTACGGATACAAATTCTTTAAATCCATTTTCTCTAGCAATTGCATTGGACTTTGCTAACTGCCATGCAAAACAATTTGATATTCCTATATACTTTACCAATCCATCATCAATTAACTGGTTCAATCCATCCAGTATATCATGTATAGGTGTATTAAAATCCCACATGTGATAGATGTACAAGTCAATATAATCCAAGCCCAGATTTTCTAAGCTTTTATTTGCCATCTGTTTTATATGTTCCTGTCCAGAGATGTTATTTTTAATATCATCCTGTGATCTTGGTAAAAACTTTGTTGCTACAACCATATCTTCACGGTCTGTATATTCTTTAATAGTTCTTCCCAGATATTGTTCACTAGTACCATTCTGATAACCTATAGCTGTATCAAAGAAATTGATGCCCTTGTCAATTCCATATTTTATTATTTTACTTGACTCCTCTTCATTCAATGTCCAGGAGTGCATACCATTTTCGGGATTTCCAAAACCCATACATCCCATACATACTTTACTAACTTTCAAATCGCTTTTTCCTAAATCAACATATTTCATGATTTAACCTCATATAGTTTAATTGGATATTATATAATTATAGTATATTGATTATTTATTATTATTATTCTTAAATAATTGTAGGAATTTAAGCGATAATATATATTTCTAAAAAATATTTTAAAAAAAGATAATTATTGATTCTTTAGGTGAACCAAGTTTTATTATTATTCTAAAGTTTAATAATTATAGACATTACATGTCCTCATTTTCTGTTAAGATATTAATAGATCTCTCAGACAATAATGCAAAGATGAAATATAATAATTTTACTAATGATAATAATTTCTTTAAATAACTTCACTTATTCATTAATTATTATCATTATCTATATTAGAATTTTATCAAAAACAAGAATTCACTGTAAAATCAACTAAAGTAACTGGAATGTAAAATTTAATTATAATTTTTGATAAATATATAATCATTCAAATATATTTTAATAAAATAAATTTATTTGGATAATTAATTATGGAGTTAAAAAAGATTATGTATAACAAGAAGATTACACTCTTCTTATTGGCTCTAGCAGTATTATTAATATCTGCAACAGCAGTAAGTGCTAGTGATAACATAACAGATTCAACTGGTAATACACAGTTATCACAAGCAGATGATAATGCTTTTGCTAATGATATCGAGTCAGTTAAAGAAGATAATAAAGTAATTAATAAAAACATTAAAAAATCCTATGATCCATACACTGGTGTAATAGGTGATGATTTTACAGGTAACATTCATGAAGTAAATGAAGATTCATATACAACTTACTTCGATGAAAAAGGATATCTAACAGACAATGTAGAAAATGGTGATATCCTTGATATCCAAGGTAAAATATCAGATAAAAGTGGAATAAACATTAACAAGCCAGTCAATATAATTTCAACAACAAAAGATGGTGAATTTAACAATGTAAGCATATTTACATTTAAAAAAGAATCATCCTATTCAAATATGACCGGTCTTAAAGTTACTAATTCAAAGTTTTTTATTGAAAATGCAACGACAATAGTAATAAATAATGTTAATGTATCAATAGTTAACACTAGTTTAGGTTTAGGAACTGGTATGTTTTCTATACGTGATGCATCAGATCACATCACATTTGCAAACAGTAACATATATTGTGAAAATAATGGTGGAACAAGCCTTGGTGTAATTGCAGCAGCACAGTACTGTACATTTGAAAATTGTACATTCAAGGGTGTTGGTAATGTAGGAAACCTGTTATATCTGACAACATATAATGTTGCAAATGATAAAATGACAAATGATTATAATCGTTTCATTAACAACACAATTGAAAAGACGGATTCTGCAGCAGCTATATCATATGGTATTGGTTTAATTGGAAAACACAATGAATTTATTAACAATACCATTCATACAAAAGGTATTGGTATTACTATGCAATGGGGTAGCACTCCTGATACAGCTTCAAACAACTACTTTGAAGGAAACACATTTGACTGTTCCAGTGCTGCAACATTTCCATATTCAACCTATGTAAATAACACTTTCCTAACAGGAAGTGCTGTAACATTTGTAAATAATACAAATGCAACAAAATGCAGATTCAATAATTCAGTTTCACTACAAAACAATGTATCTTTCATAGATAATATTGTAAACAGCCCTAGCAGTAATTATGCAGTTTCAATTGTGGGAAATACTTCTGTTGTTAAGGACAATGGATTAACAGCTAAAAGTTCATCTGGAGATAATGCTGTAAACTCAAAATATGATAACTGTATCATAGAAAATAATGACAATAGAAAAGACTTCAAGAAAGCTGTTGAGTATATACTATCCGAGGATACTTACTATGATTTCTTTAATTCTGATGGTGAATTGATTGTTGATTTTAATGAAGGTGATGCATTTTTAGTAAGTGGTGAAATATTGGATAAAGAGTTTTATATAAACAATGCTAAGGTTATCTTTAAGGATTATGAAGAAAACCATGGAGTACTTGTAAATCCTAAATTTATTGCTACTGATAATGGTCATATCATTCTTGATGGTTTAGAAATATTTGCAAATGATGAATACCTAGAAAACATAATATATCTTGATACTAGTGGAAATCAAATTAACAACACTACAATAACACAGGTAACTGATGGTGAAAAAGCACGATCTGTTATTATAAAGGCTGACAACAACACTATAACTAACAGCAGATTTGAACTGTCCGGACCTTCAATAACTGTTGACTATGAGCATACACCAAACTTGGCACCCATAGTCAATGTAGTAGTTTACTCAAGCAATAATATTATAAGAAACAACTCATTCAGAATAAAAGCAACAACTACCAATGATGTTGGAACAGTTGAAGCACTAACATTCCAGAATGATTTTGCAGATATAACAAACAACACAATAGAAGACAATACTATAATTGGTAATGGTACAGATTACATTTATGGTATAAACTTTGGCGGACGTGTATATGATAGTATAGTAAAAAACAACACAATCAATATAACCTCATTAAAATATGTTGATGGTATTCAATTTATGATGAGTCCTGCATCAAACAATAAAATAATTGAAAACAAAATCAATATAACTGCTGGAGAAGATGATGGTTACGTAGCATATGGTATTGTCTTAAGCAGTTGGGGTGGTGAAACATTCGAAAACAACACAATCAACAGCAATAATATAATTCTAAGAGCAAATCAGGTATATGGAATAGAAGTATTCAGTAATGTTGCATCAAGCACTCCTGCAGTAATCAATACCACAATTGTAAACAATACAATTACAGCCAATGCAGTATTTGCATCAGGTATAGCTATAATGGGAACAACATTTAACATAACATCAAATCACCTTGACATAGAAGGTCAAACAAATGAAACAGGTGACTCTGCTGATTACATTAAGCCAACAACAGCAGGTATAATACTACAGAAAGTTACAGATTCAACAGTATATGATAACTTCATAGGAGTAGGATATGGTCCAACCAATAAAATAATTCAAAATTCCAATAACATTACAATAGAAGAAAACATATTATACTCAACACAGGGAGTATCCTCAGATTCAATAGTGACAATAAGCGGAAGTGACATAAACATAGGAGTAAACTATCCTATACAAGAAGCACAAATAACAGTAACTGGAGACTACATCATAGGTGAAAAATCAGAACTAACAGTTTCATTACTTGATAAAAATGGTAACATACTCAAAAAGGCTAATGGAACAGTTATAATATCCATATATGATGATGAAAAAATAGAACTTGTAAATGGACAGGCTACATATGTCTTTGTAGGTGAAGATACACCAATAATAGGTACAGCATACTATTTAGGTAGTGAAATTATACAAGAAACAGAAAACAAATTCACACTAGAAGCAAGTGCTAATGTAAACTTAAAATTTGAAGATGCAAAAGCAGTAATTGGAGAAGATCTTCCACTAGTAGTATATGTTGAATCAGGAAAAGATGAAATCAATGAAGGTACAGTGATATTCTATGTAGGCGACGAAGAAATAACACGTGAAGATGTAAAGGATAACATGGTAAAAACATCATGTCATCTTAACAATAACTGGTATAAAAAAGACATAACAATCACGGCAAAATACACAGACTCAAAAACATATCCAGATGCAGAAACCACCATGAAACCAACAATACTCATACCAACACTCATAGAAACACAACAATTCAAAGATATAAAAATAGGCAAATCCATCTCAGGAATATTTAGAATAAACGATACAATCTCCAACTCACCAATAACACCTAAAGTAACAGCATACATAAATGGAAAAGAAGATGGAAAAATATCATTCAACGGACAAATAAGAGCATTCATGTATTCATATACCCCAACAGAAGTAGGAGAATATGAAATAAAATTTGTATATGAAGGCAGTGTAATAAGTGGCTATTCATATAATGCAAGTCAAACTACAGTAAAAGTTAATGTTGAAGGATATGATACAACACTAAATATTGAAGATATAGAAACCAAAACAGGCATACCAACAACAATAGCAATTGCTGTCACATCACCAGATCAAGTAACAGTAGATGGTGGAGTAGTAACCATAACTGATGAAAATGACAACATACTAGCAACTTGTGAAGTTACAGCAGGACAGGCATCCTGTGAAATAACATTCAACAATGCAGGTACAACAGTCATAAATGCAGTATATGAAAGTGCTGATGGATTATACAAACAAAGTCAGACTCAGGTAAATGTATTGGTAGAAGCAAGCACAATAAACCCGACAATTGTCATAAGTCCGGTAGTTATTACAAAAGGTGAAAATACAACAATAACAGCAACTGTAATTGGAAACAATGGTGAAGTTATAAATGCAGGTAAAGTAGCATTTAAATTAAATGGTAAAACACTCAAAGATGCTAACAGCAAGGTAATCTATGCTAAAGTAGTTGATGGACAAGTTAACATTAGCGTATTTATTGATGAAAGTCAATTAAAAGACTCAAATAATATAACAGCAGTTTACTCAGGAAGTACGGGCATATCATCAGCTAAAGCACAAACCTCAGATGTTACAATAAAAGAAGCAGAAGTTAACCTATCCTTAGCTCCAACAACAGCTAAAGCAGGCAGCAATGTAAAAATCACAGTTAATGTAACCACAGCATCAAAAGCTGTAAATGAAGGTAAAATAGTTTTAAAAGTAAATGGTAAAACAGTTAAAGATGCAAACGGTAAAGTAGTATATGCTAATGTCGTTAATGGAATAGCAACCATTGACTATGACATAGCAAGCAATATGAAAGCAAAAAATTATACGATAACTGCAGTTTTCATATCAAATAATTACTCAAGAGTATCATGTGAGAGTACATTAACAATAGAAGATAATTAATTTATTATCTTCTTCATTAATCCTTTTTTTTATTTTCTTTCGAATCATGTTTTAATATGTTAATTTAATTTGAAATCTATGATTATGCTAATTATAAAAGATTAATATTCATGTTATCAAAAAAATTATATATAAAATCTGTTTTTAAAAAGTAGTATGATAATTATCAACTAATTATATTTATATTAACATGATTGATTAAAAACTCATAATCTATTATAAAAATATGAAAAATTATATAAATAGTTATATAAAAAGTAAATTTTAAAGCATAATGGGAGATGTGAAAAAAATGAATGCTAGCAAATATATAAGTGACGCATTTAATGATGCAGTCAAAATAGATAAATCCTGGTTAATTTTAGCATTACCATTTATAATTTATTATATATTTAATCTCTTTGACTTATCTGTAATTTCAACTGTTATAGCAATAATAATATCAATATTGGAGTTAGGTGTAGTAACTAGAATAATACAGCATGTTCTAAATGGAAATGAAGGATTATTAAAAGGAGACTTTAACTTATATAATGCAGATTTAATTGTTGATGGTATTAAATCATTCATAAGAATGTTAATAATTTTCGTATTAATCTTTGCAGTATATTTTGTTATGATAGCAATGGGATATTCCTCTGGGAGTAATTTGACATTTATAATTATAATGTTAATTGCAGCAATAATAATGTCAATATTATTTAGTTTAAGTGGATTTGTACTAGCACATGACATTAATACTGATTCATTTGTTGATGGAATAATTAAACTTCCAAGTATATTGAAGTCAGTGGGAATTGGTAATTTCATACTTTTTATGATAATTAATTTAATATTATTAGTAGTTATGGGATTATTGATAGGATTCTTATCTTTAATTCCTATAATAGGTTCAATTATTGGTAATAGTATAATTTCCACAGCATTTTTATTCTATTTCATATTAGCTTCCACATACCTATACAGGGAGTATGTAATGGAAAACAAAAATGAATTTAATGAAAATGAATTTAATTTAGTGCTAAAATATCCTAAAACATCAACACCACAAGATGATCATTTAAAATCAATAGAAAATAACATTAATAATCAAATAGATGAATAGTAATTTATTATTAAGTTATTCTCTTAACTATTTTTTTTTTAATTTAAATGGTATAGTAGGATATGTTCCAAAAATAGTTAAAATATGTTGAGAAATAGAATTTAACTTAATTAAATACAAATAATTTGGGCTCCTAAAAAATGTTTAATAGATTAACATTTGATTTTCTTTAGAAAAATATTATGGTGGAGAATGATTAAATCATCCATTTTATAATAGTAAAGTGATTTAAATCTTGAAGTTATAGGTTTTCTTTTTTTAGAAATTCAAGAATATTCATGTGTATTATTCCGTTTTGTGAGTAATTGATTTGGTCTGTTGTGATTAAATATTTTGGATGGTTGTCTTTTATTTTTTCTAGTGATGTAAATTCTCGTTTTCTTGTTATAGGGTCATTTACACTCTCTGATACTTGCACATAAAATGTTTTTCCGGGTCGTTTACAGATAAAATCTACCTCCAAGTTGTTGATTTTTCCTATTGTTATATTATATCTTCTTTTTATTAATTCCAGGTATACTATGTTCTCTATTAAAAAGCCTGTGTCTCGTTTGTTTTCATCATTGAACAAATAGTAAAAACCTTGGTCTACAACATAATATTTTTCTAGTGTTTTTAGTATTGTTTTTCCCTTTAAATCTTCACGTTTAACTTGATATAATAGAAATGCATTTGAAGCGTAGCTTATATAATCAAGTATTGTGTTGGGGGATGTTTTTTTGTTTTTATTCTTGTTATTATTAATTTTCTTTTCTGATTTAAGATACTTGGATATTGAGTTGGCGCTGAATAAATTACCTATGTTACATATCATAAATTCCATTAGTCTACGAAATAGGTCTATGCTTCCAATGTTTTCTATAATGATAATGTCTTTTAGCATTATTGAATCATAAATATCATAAAGATAGTCTATTTTTTCATCATGTTCTTTGTAGTGTAATAGTCCTGGAAATCCACCATAATTAAGAAAGTCGTTAAATATCTTCATTTCAGTTACAGAATCTATTTGGATGTTTTTGTCATATTGGTAATAGTCTAGTAGTTCCTTGTAACTAAAGGGGTACATTTGTATTCTAACATATCTTCCAGACAGGTCGGTTGAATTTATTCCATTTAACATTTGTCCATAAGATCCAGTTACATATATGTCTGCATCCAAGTCTACTCTATATCCGTTAATGCTTTGTTCCCAGTTATCTACTTTATGGATTTCATCAAAGAATAAGTAGATTTTACCTTCAATATTCTCGGTTTTTTCATAGATTAAATCGTTTAAAGTTACATTATCTTTGATGTGATTGTATCTGTTTGATTCAAAAGAGATATATATTATGTTTTTTTCAGGTATTTGTTGTTCTTTTAGTTGTTTGATGTACTCTTTTAGAAGATGGGTTTTTCCAGATCGTCTCACTCCTGTTATTATTTTTATTTCTTCCGTATCTCTCAGTTTATTGAGCTTGTTTAGATATGTAGTTCTTTTAACCATAATTAAATCATCTTTACCTATTTTATTATATATATTATATAAATCTTTTATTTATTAAAGTTTTTGCATTGAAAAATATAAAAGTATAAAAAATTAAAAGTTTTTTCATTAGAATGCATAAACTCTAAATTTTTAAGAGTTTTTATATTTTATCATAAAAAAAGTCAAGTGATGAAAAATCAGTATATGCTTAAAATAATAAGACCAATACAATGGGTTTTTAGATATAAGTATTTATCATTATTATAATAACGATTTCTTATATTATCAGTTTTTTTAGGTTTGATATTGTCCGGTTTAGATGATATTTATGATTATTTCGCAGCATGGATAGTATTTTTAAAGTATCTGATTTATATGCTCTAGTCGTGTTGTTCTAGTATGTTGTGTTTTCCATGTTCTGTTAGAATTAGTGATTAATCTAAGAGTTATCTATTGTGTATGTGTTTATGGTTAACTTAGATTGAGGTTTTGATAGTATTATATTCTATACTTTATATTTCTATACCTAAATTTTTAGATACCTTATTACAAAGATAATCTATAATTATCAAGGTTATCCTATTCATCAATATTTTGATTAATGAATAAATTCATAAATAGTATTATGAATCTTAATGAGTTAGCATATAATCAATTTTCTATTGATGACTATGAACGTTTTCTATTAGAAGCATTTAACATTAATATTAATGATAGGGAGGATGTTTTATATCTTGATAGCAGTAGTCATCAATCAAATATCATTAATCTATTATACTATGGTAGCTTTATGGATGATGATTTTAATGATATTGAAGTATATGTCATTAAGTTGGTAAATATTGAAGATTATAAGCAATTGGAGGATGTCATTTATAACTTGTTATCACTTAACCAGACCAATCATGCATTCATAACAGTATACAGTGATTATAGCAGCAGATGGTTTTATTCATACCTGTTTTTAGAGTATGTTGTTGAGGATAACAGGTTGGTTAATTATAGATCCAGAATTGATGAGTCTATTCATTGGTGTGGTTACATATCCAGTGAAAACCTGTTATCTGAATTTCTATCAATGAAAATATCAAGTGATAACATAAAGAGTTTGCTTAAAAATAACCAGGAATCCCAATTGATTCGCACGCTTTCTGATATCATAAATAAACTTGATAAGTACCAGGAAGAATCTACCAGTAATTTTGATTCATATGAGCTGGTAATTAATGTTCTTGTTTATATAATAAACAAGTTGGTACCTAAAAAAAGCTTGACAAGAAAGGTCTATGATAAGATTCTAGAGGTTGAAAGTTCAACTGGTGAAGATATAAGTGTCAATACAATATATGATTTGTACTGCTATCTAAATAATCAAAATTCAATCTCACAGGCACATGTAAAATCTGTGTGCGAGGATACATTAATCGAGTACTTGACAAGAAATACCATCATATCCAGAGATGATATTGCAAGCTATGTAAAATATGCATATGACAATAGAAAATTAATACAAAAGCATATAGATGAGGCCTGTAGAAATGGTGGAAGAACATATGTTAACATGAAGATACCACTAGCAATCATATACAATATAGATTCAATAAGTAATATCTTAGATAACATTAAAATACTTGACTTTTCAGTCAACTCAGCCATCACAATAAATAATATGATCATTCTAATAGCCAAGCTAAAATATGTAAACAAGATAATTCAAGGATATATTCACCCATCAATGGAAAACTTGTTTAAAGAGACTATTAGAAATAACATATACATGATTACATTAAATAAAAAGTCCATTATAAATGCTAAAACATTACTTTCCGACAATTCAAATATATTGTATACAGATGCATTAAATTTATACGATGAATACCTCTACATGAGCAAACAATTAGATAAAGTGAATCCGGACAAAACAAAATCAGAGACAATAAATGACATAGTAACCCATTACAATAAAACACACCTGCATACCAAGATGAACATGTATTTTGAAGAAAATTTCAAAAAGAAACATGGATATTACCCACTGATATATGCACTTGACTTTAGGCAAGTATTCACAGACAAGCATAAATTCGATATAATAGTATCAAACGTAGAACAGGTAAGTCTAACGGGTAAAAAGGATATTAAAAAACAGCTTAGAAGATATGAAGTATACGATAACAATCAAAGATATGAATATTACTTCATAGAAAAAGCATTGGATATAATAGATGATACAGGTGTAATATCACTAATGGTATCTGATGATTATAAAACTGATGATAATAAGCTTGTATGTAAACTGCTAAAAAAACATAAAATACTGCAGATTGATAATCAAAAACTAATATATGCCAAATGATAAAAACTGCAGAAAGTATATAGTGATTAAATAAAACCAAATAATATAGGAGAATATAAGATGTCAAATTCAAAACTTGTAATAGATGAATATTCAAGCAATCTAAAAGAAAAGATTAACGGACTACTTAGCTATACAGATTTATTTGATTGCATGATTGGATACTTCTATGTGACAGGTTTTTCCAAGTATGTATATAACCTAAATGCAACAGATAAGATAAGAATACTCATAGGAACAGGACTTAAAGATGAATATCAAATACTTCAAAACAATCAATTCAAACAAATATCCTCCAAACAGATAAAACACAACCTCAAAGAGAATATAAAAGAGGAATTCAAAAACTGTGAAAACTCATACCAGATAGAAGAGGGTGTAAAAGAATTTATCACATGGCTAGAGGAAGATAAGATAGAAATAAGAGTATACAATAAGAGAATCCTCTCACCAAAAATGTACATATTAAGCTTGGATAATGGTCAAGGACGTGTAATAACAGGTTCAACGAATATAACAAATACGAAGGAGGAAGACTTTGAACTGAACGTTGAACTGACAAGTCATGAAGACTATACAAGAAGCTTGGATAAGTTTAACAGCCTATGGGGCAATGCAATAGATGTCAAAGAGGAATACTTGGACACTATTAAGAATTATACGTGGATAAAAGATGACGTAACACCCTATGAGTTATACCTTAAGTTCCTATATGAATACTTCTTGGAACAAATAGACAGCGATCAGATAGACTTCGATGAAAGTTCACATCCGGCCAACTTCAAAATGCTTGAATATCAGAAACATGCCGTAATACAAGCAAGGGATATAATCAGTCAACATGGAGGGGTATTTCTATCTGATGTGGTAGGACTTGGAAAAACATATATGGGTGCATTGCTTCTTAGACAACTGAAAGGAAAAAGCATCATCATAGCACCACCTACACTGGTTGACAAGGCAAATCCCGGTGGATGGGAACAGGTACTCAAGGACTTCGACTTGAACTATTACTGCCAGTCACGTGGAAAACTGGAGGATATACTGGATAACTTCGATAAAAGCGAATACAACAATGTACTCATAGATGAATCACACTACTTCAGAAATGAAAATACCCAACGATATGAACTACTACATAAGATATGTGAAGATAAGAATGTCATTTTAATATCTGCAACGCCATACAACAATGCGCCAAGTGATATATTGGCGCAGATTAAACTATTTCAGAACTCCCATGACTCAACAATACCGAACGTACGGGATATAGAACACTACTTTAATCTTATAAGAAGACGACTTGACAAGTTTGATAAACATGAGGATAAAGATGCATACGAGGCTGAAAACAAACAGGTTACCAAGGAAATTCGTGAGGATATACTCAAGCATCTGATGGTAAGACGAACAAGACATGACATTGACAAGTACTACAAGAAAGACTTACAGAAACACAGCCTTGAATTTCCAGTAGTTAACGAGCCAATACTAAAATACTACTCATTTGATAAGAGTCTGAGCAAGAAATATGATAAGACATTAAAGATAATAACAGATGAATTGACATATGCAAAGTACACTCCACTATCAACAAAATACCTTATTCATCCGGAGGATACTCATGATGACGTGTCAATGGGTGGATTTATAAAGACTCTGCTGTTTAAAAGACTGGAAAGTAGTCTATATGCATTTAACAAATCAATAGACAATTGTATAAAGACGCATAAACAGGCAATAAACACACTTAAGGATAAAAATGAATATTACATATCACGCAATTACAACAAAAACATCTACCAATTGATAGAAAATGAGGATATAAAGGAAATCGAGGACAATATAAACAAGGGAAAAATAAGAAAGATACACATCGAAGAGTTTTCAAACCAATTCCTAAAGGACCTTATTAGCGATTATGAATCCTTCAAAAAGATAAAGCAACTATGGCAGGACATAGATGATTATCCTAAAGAGAAACTTCTCATAAAATTAATCAATAAGGAACTTAGAAATAAGAAGATAATCATATTCACGGAGTTTGTAGATACGGCAAATTACCTGTACAAGACAATAAAGGAAAACTGTACCGATAAAGTATTGATGTTTACTGGTAAATCCTCAAGACGACAACAGCAAAAGGTAATAGATAACTTTGATGCCAACAAGAAGAAAAACAAGCAGCATAACGAGTATAACATACTCATATCAACAGATGTACTGTCACATGGAGTAAACCTTCATCGTTCAAATATCATAATAAACTATGACATACCATGGAATCCGACAAAGATAATGCAAAGAATCGGAAGGGTTCAAAGACTCGGAACGGAATTTGATGATATCAACATATACAATTTCTTCCCTGTCGATGAAATAGAAAATACCATAAACCTAAAACAGCAGGCACAAAACAAGATAAACGCCTTCATACAACTATTAGGTACTGATGCAAAGTATCTTACCAACGAACAGGTAAAAACGCATGACTTGTTTAAGAAGATAAATGAAGAGATGTATGACGATGAAGGTGAAAACGAACTGCAATATTTGATGCAGATAAGAGAAATACGTGATGAAAAACCTGAATTATATGACAAGATAAAATCCATACCTCCAAAGATTAAGATTTCCAGAAAATCTGATAAATATGAACTGATAACACTCTTAAAATCGGATAATCTCAAAAGCATTATAAAGACAAGTAAAAGCAGCGTAGAGGAGATAGATTTCTTCACGGCAATAAGATACCTGAATGCCGAAGTCGATGAAGTCGGATTAAAAACCAACATAGATTACTATGAACTGCTTGATAAGGCTTATGATGAATTTACTAAACTTATACTTAAAAAAACAATAGTACGACCTACAAGAAATGAACTTAAACTTCAGGAATACATAAAATATGCACTGCAGGATAGGTCAATATCGGCAAATGAACAGATAGATCTTCTTGATGTATTAAATGTCATAAAACAAGGAAAACTTACCAAAAAAGAGGTAAGTACCATAAAAGGTAATATTGAAGACAATAATATCACTACTCAAAACATTATTAAAGAAGTAGAAAAAATAGACGTGACCAAAAATAATCAAAACAAATATGCCTATGCAAATAAGGAAATAATATTATCCGAATACTTCAGGGATGATTAATTATGAATTGTCAGATATGTAACAGTGAATCTGCAGACAGATACTGCAGTGATTGTAAGCACATAAGAAGTGTCTATGTAATTCATAAACTGGCCGAAAAAATACCATTAAATGAGAAATTCAATACAAATACATTAATCATTAAAAAGCTTAAAAACATTGAAAAGTATGATCTTGAATTATTGGTGGAAAATGGGTTGCTCATCAGGGATAGGCTGAGCAATTATAAATGGACAAGTATTGAAGAGGTAAACAAATATCTTTCAGAGCATGATAATTCCGGTAAAAAAATAAAAATCAGGGATGATTCGAAGGATAAAACACCGGCAGTAGATGAAGTAATTGTTTTACTGGAAAAAACTTATAACCTTACTGATACATTCGATGAGGATGACTTATCCTCTTTAGCTAAGATGAATAAAAATCAGACAAAAAAGACAATAAAAAAACTCATCGAGGAGAATCTCATTAAAAAGTCATTCTACGGCAAGTACAAACTTGATTTTACACAAATCCTAAAATATAAGAAAACACATAAAATCAAGGAAGACAAGATAAAAACCTTGGGAAATATCAAAGATACGACAAATATTAAGAAAACAAAAACCACAATTTCCAAAGACAATAAGAAATCAACCACCAAGACAAAGAATAGTAAAACAACTAAGAATAAACCTCCTAAGAAAGATAAAACAAAAAATAATACAAAAGAAATCAATAAAAGGCCTAAAAATGATAATAGGCCATTAATACATCAACCGGATTCTGATGATAAAACAATACATGACATCCGGGAGTTTATCAATACTCAACTTATAATACTGCCTCGAAATGTTAAGGAAAATGATATTACTCTGGAAGAAATATTCAATGAATATGCAGAATACTCTGGACAAAATATTAAAAAGGAAGACTTCAACAGATACTTCCATAGAATAATAAACACATATCCCCATATCAGACATAATAAAATTGATTATAGCATACAATACAACATAAAAAGCAGGAAGACTCCTCAACTAACACTTAATGACATACAGAAAAACACAAAAAAATTTACTTGCAGCGATGATTCTCAGGTACAATTAAATGAAAATACTTTGGAAGTTGATGCGTACATTCCTAAAGATGAATTGCCTCAGCTGTATAATCTGATAGTATATACGCATGAAAATATAACTGAGTATAAGTATAATGTTATTGAGGATAGGATTCATATTGAAATAGTCTATGATTTAAATGAGGAGAATCCTGACTTATGGTTAAAGTTTTTGAAGTCATATAACTTGTCATTTGATTAAAAAAAATAGTGAAAAGGATAATAATACATATATCCTATTTTCATATAACTTTCCTTTTTTCTTAAGTTTTTATTACGGTTAACGTTTCAGAGGCTTCTACTCGATTATAATAATCACTGATAAGAACCGCTGTCAGAGTATAACTTTTGGGCTTATAATTTTCAGAAATTTCATAATCCACATATGCAACATTGTTTACTATTTTAGCATAAATTACTTTACCATTAGTATCCTTAAGTGTCTTACCGTTAATCTTAAAGATTACCTTACCCTCATTGATTATTTTGGAAGAATCCTCAATTGTAGCTTCTATGTGTATTGTAGAAAGGACATATACAGGTTGAGGAGGTGTAATTTTAAATGTCGGATTTATTTTAGGTATTTCTATTGTCGTGGTATTTGTGGATTTTTGATAATTACTAGTTCCGGAATATACTACAGTTAATGTTATATTTCTAGGTTTATCATCCGGTAAGTTATATGTAATCGTGGCAATACCATCATCTACTTTTACATAGATTACTTTTCCATTTTCATCCTTCAATGTTTTACCGTTTACTTTAAAGACAACCTTTCCACCATTAACATGAGTTAGGTTATCGTTTATGACCTCCGCATTTATCACCAGATTATCATTTATCCTTTCATATGTAATTATGATATTGCAGTCTTCTTTTGGAGGAGTTGTAACTGTAACGTTTATGCTATTCTGGGCTTGGTTATATCCTTCCTGATTGAATACTGCCGTAATGTTATTCAATCCAAGGGGAAGTGATTTTGTTATCTTGGCAGTCCCATTATTTACCGTGGCATTTATCATTTCATCCTCTATCATGAAGCATACATTACCTTCATCAATAGCATTTCCATATTGGTCAAATACATGGGCTGTTATTTCACAGGGATTCTTATTATTAGCTGTCAAGTTTAGTGATGCTATCATATTCTGGGTAAATGCCTTGATTGATGCAACCTGTGATGTATATGTATGATTTGGATAGCTACCGTTTAAGTTATAGAAGTCATCCCAGTTAATTCCATCATAACTGACGAATGAAATATTTTCCCCATAATATAATTTTTTCAGGCTGAATATCTCGGATATTGGTATTCCAGTATCATTTTCCGTTGTTACTTTAAAGACAATCTCCAATTTATCATCTTTATGCAAGGCCAATTTATTGTCCAGATAAATTGTATAATAGCCACTTTTTGATGAAGATTTCTGTGAGTGTCTTAATTCATCATTCACATATATGCTAAGGGTATAATTTGTCAGACTATTGAAGTATGTTGAAACAGCTTCAAGATATTCATTTGATCGTATTGAATAGACATTCTTATACCAAGCTGTATTGGATGGTTGATAGTAGTAATCGGTAATTCCACTAATGTCATACTGGTAATTGTTGTCTAGTCTTATACTATCATTGAATATGAATGTATATAGGGCGGATGCCAATGCATGATATTTATCATAGTATGAAATATAATAAAAACCATTTTCACCACTATTTTCGCCCCAGCTGTTTTTAATTATCCAAGCGCCATCACCATCAGGCGTATCTTTAAAGTTATCTCTTGAATAGTTATCATCCCATCCTACAATACTTATCGCATGATTAATCTTTGATTCATGATTACAGAAATAACTGCTATTTTTTACACATGAAAAATCCCAGGCCAGGTTAGCACTAACGGAACCATATGTCATCAATGCCCTTTTTATATCATCGTTATCTGTATAATTAGTTCGTTTAAGATACAATACGTTTTGAAGATGTATTGAACTGTTAAGAACAGGTGATAACAATGAATGTACACGATATTTATCTTCAAATTCATAAACCGGTCCTAGCCAGCTTGTAAGGTATCCTAGTGCCATTTCATCTTTTCCACCAACATTCACTTCAAAGCTCCATCCATAATCGGAGTATTGGGCCATGATGTTTTTCATGTTATCTTCTGAAAAGTCATAGGTGATGTTGGATGCCTTCAATAGACATGACTCCAATGTCGCAAGCGTACCGAATGCCCAGCAATTACCATCGGAGCCCTGATTCTTGACGCTTGTCACATAACCCAATTGTCTTAAGTCATACCTATCAGGCAATGTATCATTAGTTGTATAATTATACTTTATCATAGTATAATTGCCATTTCCTATAAACATATTGGGGATACTACTTTCATATATATCCAATGCAGAGTTGTTTTTGAAATAATTATCTCCTGACACGTTACATGTACAGTTGCAGCTTACCAGGTAGACAATGTTTGTATCTGCATTGTTGTTTGTAAAGTTGTTGTTGTAAATCCTACAGGAAACTGCTTCATCAATGTATATTGCTCCTCCATCGTTTGCATTATTATATTCAAAATTGGAGTCTTCCAGAATCATTGATCCGTAGATTGAATAGATTGATCCACCATAATATCTTGCAGAATTGTTTCTGAAGGTAACGTTTGTTATTTGCATTTCGGATGTTAACGATACGATAGCTCCACCGATATTATCCGAGTGATTATCCATGAATAATGTATTGGATATGTTTATTAAGCTATTTCTGGCCAATATGCCAGCTCCATCAAGACCTGAACAGTTGATGAAACGTGAATTGTTCATGCTTATATTTGAATCGTTAGCATATAATGCTCCACCGACTTCATTGCTGCAGTTTATGAATGAAGAATTGTTTATAGACATATTCCTTCCTATGGAATTGATATATTTATCGGAATCACGGAATATGACATTATCCATGTATAAACTGCCGTTGTTTGTAAGTGTACAGTTCAACAGGGTTAAATTTGTTATGATAAAACTACTGTTCGTGTTTCTTAATGTAGTGCTTGTAAGTATTGTATTCTCTGCAGATTCACCTACGAATGTTATATTTCTTGCGTTAAAGATCGTGTTTATTTTATACTCACCATCTGCCATATGTATGATATTGTTTGATCCTATTCTTGCAGTGTTTAACTTTTGATATGGATTTTCCTTTGAACCATTTCCTCTATCATTTGCCGCAGATGAATCGAAGTACACATCATTGGTGACAGGTTCCTCATTTAATATTGAATTCTCATCAGCATATGATAATTGATTATCAGTATTATCTGAATTAACGTAGTTATATACTTGTGTAATGGAATTGTCATCAGTCATCTGATTATCATCACTACTGGCACATGATGTCGGCAGCAATAATAACATTAACAACAGGATGATGAAAATTTTCTTTGAATAAATCATTAACAACACATCCTACTATTTTTTTAGATATCTGTTTTGTTAATTAATAAATTTGATATATGATATGTTTGATTTTGGATATAAATTATGTTATAATATTTTTCTTTAATCACATTTAATTTAAAATGTACTTAACTTAAAAAACAATAAAAAAGAGATATATTACTATGATAGAAGAATCACTTTACAAGTATTATGACATCGATTTTAAGAAAGAACATGAAAGTAATGATGATGCATATTATTTTATATTTAACAACAACAGGCAATTATACCTAAATGGGAATGATAATTTGGAATTATTTGCTCCTGAAGAGATCAAAAAATTCGATTTGGACTTTAAGTTTTATATAGGTAAATTTAAGGGTAATGATTGCTATGTAGCCAATACAGATATAGATTGCGATAATTTCCATAGCCTATTTGAGGTATATGATTTTAACCATCCATTATATCTAATGAGTGCCCGTGCAGTACTCGTAAGGGATTGGTATATGAGCCATAGATTCTGTGGACGATGCGGATGCAGGAATGTTGTGGATGATAAGGATATGATGATGAAGTGTCCTGAATGTGGACAAGTACATTATTCAAGAATATCACCAGCCATAATAGTGGCAATATCAAATGATGATAAGCTTCTCATGGCAAGACACAGTTATCATAAATCAATAAATTATGCATTAATTGCCGGTTTTGTAGAAGCCGGTGAAAGTATAGAGGAAGCCGTTGTAAGAGAAGTGCATGAAGAGGTAGGAATCAACATAAAAAACGTAAAGTATATGCGAAGTCAGTCCTGGCCATTTCCTAACTCTCTGATGCTGGGCTTTACCGCCGACTATGACAGCGGCGAGATAAAGGTTGACGGTGATGAGATACTTAAGGCAAAGTGGTTTACAAAGGATGAAATAGAAATGTATGACTCCGATATCAGCATATCAGCATGGCTTATTGAAAACTTCATCAGAACTCATTGAATCAATTAAGAAATTTTATTAATCATTTCAAAATAATAACAGACAAATATTTGAACAAGATAATGCTACATTCGTTCAATAATTTGAACAAATTTGTAATATGGATAATGAATAAAATACGATAATGATAATCATTAATCTTCATATTACTGTATATATATCCTAATAATAAAAATCTACTCTTATTTACTTAAACGTGTTTTGACGTTCAATAACCTTTATTTTTTTTACTTAACCAGGGGGGCGACAACACCCATTTTATGAATATTTTTTCATGATTTAAGCTTTTATTTTTTAAATATACTTATTAAATTTCTTGTTTTTACTTATCATGTTAATTTTAAAGATTAATCCTTTTTTAAATAGTTTTTAGTTATGTTTATATGTAATTATTGAATGTATTATATAGTTAAATATTACCAATATTAATACATATTTTATTTATAAATACATATTTTATTTATTAATACATATTTTATTTATTAATACATGTTTTATATATTATTATTAGCAATACATATTACTGATATTAATAAAAAATTTATATATTATAATCAATAATACATATTACCATACATAATGAATTATTTTTGGTGTGACAAATGAGTAATCTTGCATGGGTAAACAACAAAGAATTAAACGACAGCGAATTTTATAACCGAACAGAAGAAATATCAAATATCAAAGCATTGCTTAACTTAACAGCAAATGGCAATGCACCATCACTACTTGTAACCGGTATTAGAAATGTAGGAAAAACAGTATTTCTAAACAAAATCAAAAAAGACATGGAAAACGAATACCTAATAATATACATGGACTTTTCACGAGCAGAATGCTATCAAAAAAACAATATGAACCCTACAGGCCTACTCGAATATTACTATAAAGAAACAATAAATGAATGTAAGAAAAAAAACCTGGTAAACTTTGACTACCGACTGAAAAAATACTTCAAAACCAACGACTTTCACATAAAAGACATTAAAAAAATAGATATACTACCCCTTCCCATAATATCCTCAGAAAAAAACTTCGAAAATCTAAAAGACTTCATATTCAACTTACCCAATGAAATATACAACGACTACAAAGACACAATAAAAGGAATCATAATAATAATCGATGAAATCCAAGTAATAAAAGAATTAAACGAATACTTAGAATCATTCCTATGGATACTGAGAAGTTATACACAAAAACACAACCACATAGCTTATGTTTTCTCCGGTTCAATGAGCTTACAAGACGAACTAATCCCACAAATATCATCACAAAACGGAGCATTCGGAGGTAGAATGATAAACATACAACTAGATCCATTCACCAAAGAAACAACAAAAAACTATCTAAACAAAAATGCCAATGACTTAATACTAACAGAAGAAGCTTTTGAACGATTTTATAAATGTACCTCAGGAATACCGGCATACATCAACATCTTCGGAACACTTTTGCCAAAAAATGTACAACTAAACGAAAAAATGATAATAGAAAACTTTGACAAAAACATCACAAGCATAATCTTCCATTTAATCAACCTCTGGAATAAACTATCAAAGAAAGAAAAAGACATTTTCATCTCATTACTCGATAAACCCCTAAAAAGAAAAGAAATAGCAAATAACATGGGAGTCACAACAGGTTCACTAAGCAATTCACTCAAAAAACTACAAAAATTAGACCTAATAACTATAGAAAATAACTTATACACCATAAAAGAAAAACTACTCGCAAGATGGTTAAAAAAAGAATATGAAACATACGGCGTATATCCATACATAATAAACTAAAAAAAAGCCCTGACAAAATCAACCACCCCACACAATAAATAGAAAATTCACAAAAAAACTACAATTACTACTGGAATCAACTAACAATAACAACATAAACACCATAATAATAGTGGATTATTTTCTCTTATAATAGTCTACCATTTATTTTTCATCTCTACTCTTTTCTTCTATAGTTTAATAACTGAACAAAAAAATTAACACAACATACAACTAAAGAAAACAACCTCGTAATCAACAGATACTGACTAATGCAAATATATAATACTTTACAATTACATATATTATATAGTATTAAATGTAGGATATGATTATCTGATGAATGACTATGAATATAACTGTGAATCCGAAACTGATTACGATTATGGCTGCAGGCCCGAAGAAAGAAGCATAACCGAGCATATCAATAAGGGTATCTTCAATATTGATAAGCCGGCAGGACCAACATCACATGAAGTTGACCTATGGGTTAAGAATATCATGGAAGTTGATAAGACCGGTCACGGTGGAACACTTGATCCAAAGGTTACAGGAGTACTCCCTGTAGCGTTAAATCAGGCAACACGTGCATTGTCATTACTGTTACTTCTTCCTAAGGAGTATGTTTGTCTTATGCGTATCCATAAGCCGACACCGGTAGAAGATATAATAAGTGTATTCAATGAATTTACGGGTAAAATTTATCAAATGCCGCCTGTAAAGTCAGCTGTTAAAAGACAACTTAGAGTACGCAGCATATATGAAGTTGAAATACTTGAGATTGAAAACAATCAGGATGTACTTTTCAGGGTAAAATGTGAAAGCGGTACGTATATACGTAAATACTGTCATGACATAGGTGAAGTACTTGGATGCGGAGCGCATATGGCAGAACTTAGACGTACTGTCAGTGGAGTATTTACTGAAAATGATTCATTGACTACGTTACAGGATGTTACCGATGCGTATTATTTCTATAAGAACTGTGGTGATGAACATATACTACGGGATTTGATTCATCCAATGGAATATGTTACCAAGGACTTAAAGAAGATTTATGTTAAGGACTCCGCCGTTGACGCTATATGTCATGGTGCAAATCTTGCAAGCAGTGGTATTGTAAAGTTAAATAAAGACATCAATAAAAATAATACAATTTGCTTGATGACACTTAAAGATGAATTGTTGGCAATAGGTGAAGCATTGTATTCGGCCGATGAAATATCATCAACCAGTACAAAATTTGTGGTCAAAATCCAAAAAGTTTTTATACTACCTAAAACATATCCTAAGATGTGGAAGTAATAACATAGGAAAAAAATAATAAAAAATATTTTTTTTAATATATTATTCTTCAAACAAATACATAAGATTTTTTTATTAACTGTAGAACCTGTTAACCTGCGAGTTGATGGGCGAGGTCTAATATTTAGATGTTATTTTTATAAATGGAATAATGTCGTATTTTTGCATAGATTAGCTTTGGCTATGTAAAAATTTTCATGAAATTATAGTAGTGATATTTCTCTCTAAATTCTATGGTTAATAGTATTTGGAGAATTATATTAAGAATGTAGATATTATTATTTACATAAAAGATAATAGCATTTAATAAATGCCGAGATAGTCTAGCTTGGTAAGGCGCAAGACTGGAAATCTTGTGGGCATCGGCCCTCCTGGGTTCAAATCCCAGTCTCGGCGCTTATAATTATCTTTTAGAAATATCTTAAAAAAAATAATTTCATTTAAAAAAAATTACTTTTTTTGAACAATTATTTATTATTTTAAATCATCAAACTAAAACAGGTTATTGTTTTTACTAGATTATTCAGAATACGATTTAAATATATTAAATAATAATTTTTAAGATTCTAAAAATGATTATAATAATTCAAAGCTTATTTTTCCTATTATTTTGTTATAACTCGTTATGGCAATAATAGAAATTACTTCAAAACACATTAGAATAATCTAGTTTTTTATATTAAAATTTAAAATTCAAAAATGGAGAATTTATATGGCTGAACAAGAATTTAAACATATGGTTCGTATAACTCGTAAAGACGTTGACGGAAACAGTACAATAGTTACAGCTTTAACTGAAATCAGAGGAATCGGAAAGGCATTTGCACTTGCAATATGTAAAGTTCTCGATTTAGATCAAGACCAACAAATAGGTTACATTGATGAAGATTCAGTTAACAAAATCGAAGAAGTTCTTGAAAACCCTCAAGAATTTGGAATTCCTGAATGGTTATTAAACAGAAGAATCGATTATGAAACTGGTGAAACTAAACATTTAATCGAATCTGATTTAAACATGACATTACGTGATGACTTAAACAGAATGAAAAAGATTAGAAGTTACAAAGGTAAAAGACACGAAGTTGGTCTTCCAGTACGTGGTCAAAGAACTAAATCTACATTTAGACATGGCTCATCTGTCGGTGTAAGCAGATCAAGAGGATAAACAAAATAAAATAATTAAAATATTAAGGAGAGTTGATTATGGGACATCCAAAAAAACCACGAAAACAATATGACACTCCATCACATCCATGGAATGCAGACCGTATTAAAGAAGAAAACAGATTAGCAAGTAAATACGGATTAAAAAATAAAAAAGAAATCTGGAAAGCAGACTCTAAAGTAAAAAGATACCGAAGAGATGCTCGTATTCTATTAGGTATGGATCCAGAAGAAGCAAAAGTTGAATCAGAACAATTATTAAACCATCTTGTAAGAACAGGTATTTTATCACCTAATGCTAAACTAGAAGAAGTATTAGACTTAAACGTTGAAGATGTTTTAAGAAGAAGATTACAAAGTTTAGTACACAAAAGAGGTTTAAGTAGCACTGCTAACGAAGCAAGACAATTTGTTGTACATGGTCACATTACCTTAAACGGTAAAAAAATTAATGCACCAGGACACATTGTTGACAAAGCAGATGAAGAAAATATAGGTTTCTACCCAGGTTCACCTGTTGCTAAAGAAGTAAGTAGTGAAGAAAAAACTGAAGAATCAGTTGAAGAAGTAGAAGAATAAACCTAGAATGTAGAAAGATATAATTAATTAGGTGATAATATGGCAGAAAAAGAGAAATGGGGTGTAGCTCACGTTTACTCATCTTTTAACAATACTATTATAACTGTAACTGACATTACTGGTGCTGAAACAATTACACAATGGTCTGGTGGTAAAGTAGTAAGATCAGACAGACAAGAATCATCACCATTTGCTGCTATGGAAGCAGCTAACCGTGTTGCAGATGATATTAAAGAAAAAGGAATTGCTGGACTTCACATAAAAGTACGAGCTTCTGGAGGAAATGGTCCTAGAACACCTGGACCTGGTGCTCAAGCAACAATAAGAGCATTAGCAAGAGCTGGTATTAAAATTGGTAAAATTGAAGATGTAACTCCTATACCTCACGACGGTACTGGTAGACCTGGTGGTAAAAGAGGTAGAAGAGTATAAGTATTTTAAAAAAAGGGTCATAGCATGAATATAGAAATTGTAGAAAAGGATAATGAAAAAGCTGTATTTATAGTAGAAGGTGTAGATGATACATTTATAAATACAATTAGAAGAATATGTCTTGTGGAAATTCCTACACTTGCAATTGAAGATGTTAACATATTCAAAAATGATGCTAAAATGTTTGATGAAGTATTAGCACATAGACTTGGATTAATACCTTTAACAACTGATTTAGAATCATATGTAATGCCTTCAGAATGTGACTGTGATTCAGGATGTTCTAGTTGTAAAGTGTCTTTTTTATTAAAAGAGAAAGGTCCTAAAATAGTATATTCAAAAGATCTAAAATCTGACGACCCAGCTGTACAACCAGTTTATGATACAATACCAATAGTAAAACTTCAGGAAAACGAAGAAGTAGAACTAGAAGCTATAGCAGAATTAGGTCTAGGATCTGAACATGCAAAATGGCAAGCAACTACCACTTGTGGTTACAGATACTATCCAAAGATTGAAATTGACAATGATAAATGTAATGATTTAGAAACATATGTTGAAGAATGTCCTAGAGGTGTACTTCAGATAGAGGATGATGCACTTGTAGCAAAAGATGAATTCAACTGTTCTACATGCAGAACATGTCAAAGATTATCTGAAAAAGATGATAATGCAATAGTGGTTGATTTTGTAGAGGGCAAATATGTTTTCAATTTAGAAACAGATGGATCTTTAGAACCTGAACAAATTCTCACAATAGCTTGTGATATCCTATCAGAAAAAGCAGATAAACTCATAAATTTTGTTATGAATGAGGAGGAATAAGTAAAATGAAACTTTCAAAAACAAACCCAAATACTTTAAATTTAATTGAATCCCTCACCAAACAATCATCTGCAGAAGATGCTCCTATATGGAAAGCTGTTGCTAACGAGCTCAAAAAGGCTAATAGAAAAACCAAAGAAGTAAATGTATACCATATAGAAAAATATTCTGAAAACGATGATACAGTACTTGTACCTACAAAAGTTTTAGGTGAAGGACAAATAACAAAAAGCATAACTGTAGCAGCATTCAAATTTTCAAACGAAGCAGTAAGTAAAATTACCGCTGCTGGTGGAAAATGCTTAACAATCGATGAATTAATGGCAGAAAATCCTAAAGGATCTAATGTAAAAATCTTAAAATAGGTGAATGATAATGGTAACTATAATAGACGCTCAAGGACTCGTACTAGGTAGACTTGCAAGTACAGTTAGTAAAAGACTCTTAAACGGAGAAGAAATCACTATCATTAATGCTGAAAAAATAATCATATCTGGTAATAAAGATTTTATCTACGCAAGATACAAACAAAGAGTAGATAGAGCAAGTATTTCAAACCCTAGAGACTTAGGTCCTAAATACCCACGTAGACCAGATGATATCTTCAGAAGAACTGTTAGAGGAATGATTCCTTACAGAAAAGCACACGGAAGAGCAGCATACAAAAACTTAAAAGTCAATGTTGGAGTTCCTAAAGAATTAGAAGGACAAGAAGTAGAAGTTGTTGAAAAAGCACAACCTAAAAACATCCATAAAAGTATGGAATTAGGTACAGTTTCAAAATTATTAGGTGCTAAATTTTAAATAAATTAATGGTCGTGTAAATATGAGTAAAGTAGTACATACTAGTGGAAAAAGAAAAACAGCAATTGCTAGAGGTACTGTAAAAGAAGGTACTGGTAGAGTACGTGTAAACCGTAAACCAGTAGAATTATACAGCCCTGAATTAGCAAGATTAAAAATTCAAGAACCATTAGAATTAGCAGGAGACATTGCAGATGCTGTAGACATCAACATAAGAGTAGTTGGTGGAGGAGTAATGGGACAAGCAGAAGCTGCTCGTATGGTAATTGCTAAAGGTTTAGTAGAATATACCGGTGATGTAAAACTTAAAGACAAATATGTTCAATATGACAGAACAATGTTAGTTGGGGATCCACGTCGTTCCGAACCTAAAAAATACGGTGGACCTGGAGCTAGAGCTAAAAACCAAAAAAGTTACAGGTAATCTTATATGTTACTCGTAAGATGTTTCTCATGTGGAAAAGTTATATCAGCAAGTTATGATGAATTCAAGGAAAGAACTGAAAAAGGTGAAGATCCTGGAGATGTTCTAGACGATTTAGGAATTCATAAATATTGTTGTAGAAGGATGTTCATATCACACGTTGATGTATGGTAATGAATATTACAAACTAAATATAGGAGCTAAGTATAATAGTTTATCTATTTAGGACTCCCTCTTCTATATCTTATTTTAAGATATCAGAGGATTTTAGTTTTGGTAGGAAAATAGTATAAATTTTATCAGGAAAGGATATTGAAATGCAATCTAGAAAAGATACAAGATTCGAAAAAGCTAGATTAATTGGTTCACGTGCATTACAGATTTCAATGGGTGCTACCCCATTAGTCGAATTTGATGCAGATGAAGATTCAATTAAAATAGCTATACGTGAATATGAGGAAGGTGTGCTTCCATTAGATGCAGTGGTAATTGAAGATGATTAAAACCAATGTAGTATATTCTGAGTATAGAAAGAAACTTTCTTATTTATACACTTGGACAAAAAAAAATAGCCCTTTAATCGAACAACTATTTCTACATTAAAAAAGAGGTGTTTTTTATGGATAGTGTAATTGAAGACGTAAGATTAAGAAAAATTATAGATAGTAGAGGAAATCCAACAGTTGAAGCAGATGTATTAACTTGGAATGGATTTGGACGTGCAGCAGCACCTAGTGGAGCAAGTACAGGAATTAACGAAGTAACATCATTCCCTGAAGGTGGAGTAGATCAAGTAATCAATGAAGTTGAAGATTTAATTTCATCTGAAATAATAGGAATGGAAGCAGAAGACCTTAGAGAAATAGATAATGTACTAAAAGAAATTGATGGTACAGATAATTTTTCAACAATTGGTGGAAATACAGCAGTTGCCGTATCAATGGCTACTGCAAAAGCAGGGGCATCAAGTTATAATCTCCCATTATATAAATTCTTAGGCGGAATAATGCCTACATCTATTCCATTCCCATTAGGAAATATGATTAATGGTGGAGCTCATGCAGGTAAAAATGCACCGGATATACAGGAATTCCTAGTTATCCCTGTAGGAGCAAGCAATATAACAGAAGCCATTACTACTAATATTAATGTCCACAGAAAAATCAAATCTAAAATACAGGAAAAAGATGATACATTTACAGGTGGTAAAGGAGACGAAGGTGGATGGGCTCCTAATTTAACCAACGAAGAAGCTCTTGAAATACAAACCTCATCTTGTGAAGAAGTAAGTGATGAAACAGGAGTACTTGTAAGACCAGGTTTAGACGTTGCTTCAAGTGAATTCTGGAATGAAGAAGAACAAAAATATGTATATGAAAGAGAAGGTGTATCTAGAACAATCGAAGAACAAATAGACTACATCGCAGACCTAGTTGATACATATAAATTCTTCTATGTAGAAGATCCAATTCAAGAAAACGATTTTGAAGCATTTGCTGAATTAACCAAAAAATCCGGTAAAGATTGTTTAATATGTGGAGACGACTTATTTGTTACAAACGCTAGAATACTGGCTGAAGGTATTAAGGCTAATGCAGGTAACTCACTTATTATCAAACCTAACCAGATAGGTACTTTAACTGATACATACAACACTATTCAATTAGCAAAATCAAATAACTATGTACCAGTTGTTTCACACAGATCCGGAGAAACTACTGATGAAACAATAGCACATTTAGCTGTAGCTTTCCAAGCACCAGTAATAAAAACTGGAGCTGCAGGTGGAGAAAGAATCGCTAAACTTAATGAATTAGTCAGAATTGAAGAGGAATTATCAAATCCTAGAATGGCAGAATTATAATTGGAGTTTATATGAACATCAATATCGATTATGATAATTGTATAGGATATGGATGTCTTGAATGCCTTGACATATGTCCAAAGACAGTATTCGATGTAGAGAATGAAAATTTACTCATCAAATTCGAAACTAGTTGTTGTGGATGTAGAGCATGTATGGATGTATGTCCTACAAATGCGATTGTAATTGATTTTTGAATCATACACTCATAATAAAAGGAAAATATTATATACAAAAGAGGTAAAAACATGTCAGAATTATTAATACCTTTAGACAAGTACCTTGCAGCAGGTTTACACATAGGTACTCAACAAAAAACCAAAGATATGGAAAAATACATATACAGAGTAAGAGCAGATGGACTTCATGTTTTAGATGTTAAAAGCAGTAACGATAAGATAATTGTAGCTGCTAAATTATTATCAAAATATGACCCAGATGACATACTTGTAGTGTCCACAAGACAATACGGACAAGCACCTGTTAGAAAATTCGGTGAATTAACAGGTACAAAAACAATCCCAGGTAGATTCATACCAGGTACATTAACTAATCCAAATTATTCTAAATTCATAGAACCAAAAGTATTAGTTGTAACCGATCCAAGATCAGACTCACAAGCAGTTATTGAAGCAAGACAAAACGGTATTCCTGTAGTAGCATTATGTGATACAGAAAACCTATTAAGCAATGTTGACATTGCTATACCCGTAAACAACAAAGGTAGAAAAGCTATTGCTTTAGTATACTGGTTACTTGCAAGACAAGTATTAAGAAACAGAGGCGTCTTATCAAGTGATGAAGAATTTGATGTAGACCCTACTGACTTTGAATTAAAAATATAATTAAAATAAGTGGATTGGAAGATTTATATCTTCTCTAAATTTACTTTCTTTTTTTCAATTTCATTATTATTTATCAATTCGGACTATTTTTTTATAATTTGACTGATTATTATTTGATTACAGCGCTGGTATAGCCTACTACAGATTCATAATCTCCAGATACATCTCCACTGTTTGAATAGTTTAGTATGTATGCTTTTTTAGCATTTGCCAGTTTTGAATATTCCATCGCTGTAATGGTTGGTCCATAGCCACACATTGTAATGTCATAGTCTACAACCTGTTTGAACAAATCGTCACTATCCATATTTTCTATTGCATTGATTACTTTTTTATCATAGAACTCTGCCGTGTCACTGTCTTCATAGTGAGTTAAATCGGTACTAGCTATTACTATTACATTTCTACTTAACTGTTTTTTTACTTCATATATGCTTTGTGCTAATTGTTTGCATATCTGTGGATGTTGATATTTTATTATTATAGGAACAATCTTAAATGATTTATTATTCTTACCTGCAATATATTGAATAAATGGTAATTCTACTTCAATACTATGCTCACGAATATGTGCAGATTCATCGAGAGAACAATTTAAATCAACTTCATTTAATCTATTTGCAAATTCAACATCAACATCTACATCACCCAATGGTGTATTCCATTTTTCGCTAGTACTAAGCGATAACTTATCACCAATACCGGTATGGTTAGGTCCGATGATGATAAATGTATCCGGTAACTCTTCTTTGGATAATTCATTAAAAGCATAACTGGCGGTTTTTCCTGAATAAATATAACCTGCATGTGGAACAACTATTGACTTTATATTATTTTTATTATCTATGTCTACACAAGTTATGCTCTTAAACATTGATTCTATATTTTGTTTTAATAAGTTATCATCTGATTCATAAAATAATCCTGCAACACATGTTTTTCTAATCATTATAACACCTTAATTATAGAATATATGAAGGATTGTATTTAAATTATTCATGTTAAAAAAAGTAATGGTATAAAGTAAGATTAAAATCCTAACAAAATCTTTATACCAATTAATATTAATATAACTCCGCCAAGGATTAAAAACTTATCACCGAAGTAATCTCCTAGTTTTCTACCGATTATTATGCCCATTATACTAAATAAGAATGCTACTGCACCTATAATAATACATGGGAGTACAATATTTGTATTTAGTAATGCAAATGTTATGCCCACAGCAAATGCATCAATACTTGTAGCTATTGCAAGTAGGGTAACTTCCTTGAATGAAAATTCATCAGTAATTTCCTCATCATCCCCTGTGATACTTTCACGTATCATATTTACTCCTATAATTAACAGCAATATAAATGCTATCCATGGGGCTATGCTTGTTACAAATGAAGTAATTGTTGCACCTGCAAAGTAACCAAGTACAGGCATGAATGCCTGGAATAGTCCGAAAAATAATCCATAATAAAGCATTTGATTAAATGTTAATTTTTTTTGTGTAAATCCCTTGGTTAAAGATACACTGAATGCATCCATAGCTAAAGCTACAGCTATCAAAAAAACTGAAATTAATTCCATATAATCCTCTAATTATTTTATTAGTTTATGTTATCTATTTTAAAATTATTAAAATTTACTAATAATATTTTTTTTTATAAGTGATGATTCTATAATTACTCGGATAAAATCTTAATTTAATATTTTAAAATATCTTATGATATCTTATCTTTTTATATTAAAAACATCATATATAAATTTAGGATTAAACTATTAACTCAATAATAAGAAAAATTATAAGTTATTGATTAATAAATGGGAGGTTATATATGAATGATAATGTGAAATTGGGACTTGTTATATTTATATATATTATTGCACTATTTGTATTATCCTTATGGATTTCAGATACTCCAATAGGTGTGGATAACTCAGTTCGATTTGGATTGTTAACACTTCTTCCACCACTTGTAGCTATAGTTTTAGCATTTATAACTAAAAATACAATATTATCTTTATTTATGGGAGTATTTGTCGGAGAATTTATGCTCAATGTTAATGATGTTAATATCATATCAACAATAATCAATGCATTTTTGGATTTGGCTACTCAAGTAATTTCATGTATGGCTGATCCTTGGAATGCCGGTATTGTACTACAATGCTTATTAATTGGAGGTATTATTCAATTAATAACAAAAATGGGTGGAACTAAAGCTTTAGGTAATTTCTTTGCAAAAAAAGCTAATACTCCTAGAAAAGCACAAGTATTCACTTGGTTATTAGGTTTATGTGTATTCTTTGATGATTATGCAAATTCATTGATTGTAGGTCCTATAATGAGGCCTGTAATGGATAAACTTAAAGTTTCAAGGGAAAAACTGGCATTTGTAGTTGATGCTACAGCTGCCCCAGTAGCAGGTATTGCTATAATATCTACTTGGATTGGTCTGGAAATTAGTTTGATAGCAGATGCATTTAATTCTATTGGATTAAATACTATTTCAGGTTTTGGAATATTTATTCAAACAATTCCATACCGATTCTATAATATATTTATCTTATTGTTTGTCTTAATATCTGCATTGTCATTATATGAATTTGGACCTATGAAAGATGCTGAAATTAAAGCACGTAAGAGAAAGGATAATGAAAAAATTATAGTATCTCAAGTTTCCAGCTTTGAGGATGTTGAGCCAGTAGAAACAGCTAAATTATCAATATGGAATGCAATTATTCCTATCATGACATTGATTGTCGGAGCTCTAATAGCATTCTATTGGAGTGGATATACAACTATACTTGCAGGAACAGATCAGACATTGATTTCTATAATGAAAACAAGCCCATTATCATTTGAGGGCATATTCCAGGCACTATCACAATCAGATGCATCAGTAGCATTATTCCAGTCAGCATTACTGGCTTCAATTGTAGCAATTGTCATGGCTGCAGGCCAGAAAATATTAAGCCTTGAAGAAGCTATTGACGAGTGGGTTGGTGGAATGAAAACAATTGTACTAACTGGAATAATACTATTATTAGCATGGTCCTTGGGAGAAGTAATTGGTCAATTGCAAACAGCAAATTATCTTGTTGGTATTTTAAGTAATGCTATTCCAGCTTTCATTCTACCTACATTAATATTTATATTGGGAGCAGTAATCTCATTTGCAACAGGAAGTGCATATGGTACTATGAGTATCCTAATGCCACTTGCCATTCCACTTGCATGGGCAATAGGAGTTGGTGATATTAACTTTACCATTGTATCAGCCAGTGGTGTATTAACTGGTGCAATATTTGGTGATCATTGTTCTCCAATATCTGATACAACCATACTTTCATCTATGGGAACTAGCTGTAATCATATAAGTCACGTTCAAACACAGATAGTTTATGCACTATATGTGGCAGTGATTGCAATAGTATTCGGTTATCTTCCTGCAGGATTTGGAATCAGTTGGTATATCTTAATTCCGTTAGGTGTGGTAGTAATGTATCTTGGCCTTAGAATTATTGGCCAAAAAGTAGAATTTGAAAGTTAGAATTATTCTATTTCTTTTATTTTTTTCATTAGTTTAGCATACTTTTAAATATACTTTTTACTGACTTTATTGACTTTTTTTTCTTAAATATTATTTTACATGTTTAATGATATAATAATCTAAAATTACTAAAAATACAATTTTTTATTAGAAAAAACTCTCAAGCACTCTCTATTAAAAAAATATAACTAAAGAAGTTTATTTAGTTTTTTTTTTTGATGTGAGAATATTTTTTAAATTGAATTTAAGAAAATGTTAATATAATTAAAATAATTATTTTATAAAGATATAACATATTAAATATATAAGATGGTGTAATTATGGAGTATGGAATAAGTAATTGGGGTAAAGAATGGCTAAATGCTTTAAAGGGTGTTGATTTAACCAACCGTTTACCACGAGGTAAAAGTTATGCAAACACAGGAAAAGTATACGATGTTAAAATCAAGGATAATAAGGTTACTTCCAAAGTTACCGGCCGATACTATGACTATTATGATACTTGGATAAGTTTTGACAAATTTACAAAACAAGAAAAAGATATTATTCTTGATACAATTAAGGATTCTCCATCAGTACTATCGGCATTACTGAACCATCAACTACCTCTTGAACTTCATGAAATGCTTCTAAAAAAAGGTGTTAATCCATTTCCAAAATCAGTTGATGATATTAGATGTCATTGCAATTGCCCTGATTATGCATATATCTGTAAGCATGTTGCAGGATTATTATATGTGGTAACTCATGAGGTTGATAAGGATCCATTTTTAGTATTTAAACTACAAAACTGTGATTTACTGGATTTACTTGACTATGACACTACAAGTGATAACATTAAAACTATTGATGATTTATTTACCAATGAAGATAAAAATACATCTATAATAGATGGATCTCTTGATTTTTCACAAATTCCTGACTTGAATAATAATATTTTTTCATTACTAAAGAGTAATCCATTGTTTTATCAAAAGGATTTTAAAGAAATCTTGCAAAACTTAGTTAACACAAGAGAACGTTTTGCAAAAAAGGAAATTGATAAGTATACCAGAACATTTTATGGATTCAACATATTCAATATAATTGAGGATCCCTCTAAAAAAAGACCAAAATTAGAGGAAGACTATCCAGAATGGTTTGAAAAGCAATTTATTGAAAAATGGAATAAACCTAATCAATGGGATGTATTTAATATTGAAATTAATGAAAACTATGATATTGATAATATTTATACAGCAAATCCAAGTCCATTTGATAATAATTCATCATTTGAGTATCTATTGTCATTCTTTGTAGAGTTATCTGAAAGTCCAATAGATAAATATAATATGGATATACAGTTTTATAATCTCATATTCCAGTTTACTATTGAACTAATTAAGAAACATGCATTGATTCCAGAATTTTTTGTGAATGAATCTGCCTATTATATTCGTTGGATTCCAGCAGTATTTGACAGTACAATTAGTAATATCCTTGATAAACTTGTACAGATATGTCCTGATGAATTAGTTACTTATAAGGATAGAAAGTTATCCAAGATAGACCAGATATTGACGATTGTAAGTTTATTTGTAAAGGCATTTGATGTATATTTTATAAGATGGGGAATGACTAAAAAGTTGGAAAAGAATTGTCAATATAATGTATTTAACCTATTTTTAGGCAAAAAACAGTACTTCGATAAATTTAGTGAACAGGGATATGAAAAGCTAGTTAATCAATGGCTTTCTAAATTTGTATTATCCAATAGGGATTATGAATTATATCTTGTAATAGATGAAAAATTTGATTCATTTACAGTAGATATAAAAGTCAGTGTTGATGATGGAAATCTTACCAATATCAATAAATTTATACAGGAATGTAAAAATATTAATTTAAAACTACAATTACTAAGTGATACCTACATTATCAATGAAATATTTCCACAAGTCAATAAGTCAATTGATTTAAATGAGAATATGGAGTTTAATATTGATGAGTTTTCAGAATTCTTCATAAATACACTGCCGTTATTTGAAGTAATTGGTATAAACATAATATTGCCTAAAGACTTACAGAAGATATTTAGGCCAAAACTTAAATTGGACCTCGAATCATCCAAGAATGAAAAAGGATACCTTACATTCAATGACATAATTAAGTTTGACTGGAAAGTACATATTGGAGATAACAGTTATGATATTAATGAATTTAAGAAACTTGCTCTAAAATCACGCGGTTTGGTAAAACTCAATAATCACTATGTAATACTTGATGAAGACGAAACCAAGAAACTAATAAAAGATATTGAAAAATTACCAGATAAGTTAAATAAACATGAACTAACCAAGGCTTTACTATCAGGTGAATATAAAGATGCCCAAGTGGAAATAGATGAAAATCTATCCAAGATGTTAAATAATATAAACAAATATGAAGAAATAACAATACCTGATAACATCCAAGCAAATTTAAGGGATTATCAAAAAACAGGTTATTCATGGCTTGTGCAAAATATCAGCACTGGTTTCGGTTCAATACTTGCCGATGATATGGGTCTTGGAAAAACATTACAGACACTCGCTGCAATACAGCACTTTAAGGATGAAGGATACCTGGACAAACAAAAGGTCCTCGTGGTAGCACCTACAAGCCTACTTACCAATTGGCAGGAAGAAATCCGGAAATTCACACCTAACATGACATCATACATATTCCATGGAACAAAAAGAAAGTTTCCCAAACAGGAATATGACATCTACTTAACATCCTATGGCGTAATAAGAAAGGATGTCGAGAAGTTCAATAAAAGAAAATGGTTTATCACAATCATTGACGAGGCACAAAACATTAAAAACCCGGATACCCAGCAGACAAGGGCAGTCAAGAAGATAAAGTCCAAACATAAAATAGCACTATCAGGTACACCCGTCGAAAACAGGTTATCTGAGTATTGGAGCATATTTGACTTTATTAACAAGGGATACTTAAGCACATTAAAGCAGTTCAGACAGAATTACATACTGCCAATAGAAAAGGAAAAGAATCAGGACACACTGGAAAACTTTAAACAAATAACACAGCCATTCATACTCAGAAGACTTAAAAGCGACAAGAATATAATCAAGGACTTGCCAGATAAGATAACCAATGACATATACTGTGACCTGTCAAAACAGCAGGTATCATTATACAAGGAAATCCTTGACAGCTCAATGGATGAAGTTGATGCAAATGAGGGAATAAAAAGAAAAGGACTGGTACTTAAACTAATAACATCACTAAAGCAGGTATGTAATCATCCCTCACAGTATAGCAAATCCAAGAAGTACAACGTCGACGACTCAGGTAAGATGCAGGCATTGATGAACATCCTTGAAAACATACTTGAATCAAATGAAAAGGTACTGATCTTCACCCAGTATGTACAGATGGGAAATATCATGAAAAAATTGGTAGAGGATAAGTTCAATGAGGAGGTACTCTTCCTCCATGGATCACTTTCACGTAAAAAACGTGACGAACTAGTCAAAAGATTCCAAAAAAACACACAAAGCAAGATATTCATCATATCACTCAAGGCCGGTGGTACAGGATTAAATCTTACAGCCGCCAGCAACGTCATACACTATGACCTCTGGTGGAATCCTGCCGTTGAAAATCAGGCAACCGACAGGGCATATCGTATAGGTCAAAAGGATAATGTAATGGTATATCGTTTTATAACGAAGGGTACATTTGAAGAGAAAATCAACCAGATGATACATGACAAAGAAGAACTTGCACAATTAACTGTGGGAAGTGGTGAACAGTTCATTACTGAAATGAGTGATGGCGAGCTTAGAGAGATGTTCAATCTTAGAAGGTCATGATTTAATTTTTCAATTTACTTTTTTTTAAATAGAGGTGTTGGTGTATACTGCGTTGTAAAAAGTAAATATCATTATACAAGAAAATACATGACAGCTAAATGGATGAAGTTGATGCATACGAGAATATTATTGGAGGTGATATCATCCAATTACTATTTTTAAAACATACTGTTCAATTAATGAGTATATATAATTATTTTTCCATCTATTCTTTCAAAATATATTTTCTAATTTACAAGTAAAATAGTAATCTTTATTATATACTTTATAAATATATAATAATAACAGATTCTCAGTTGATAAATAATTGTATATTATTTATTTTTTCCATAAGAGTATAAGCGTTTATTATACTTTGAGAATCATTTAAAGGGGTATCTGATATACCATTTGGTGTATTGGATAAGGTATTGTAATTAGATTAAATAATTTATATAATATGAGTATGAATTAGAAAAATACTCTATTTAATAAACTTAATTTATTGAAAGGCTTTTTTTATATTCTTATACAGTTTATATATCATTTTACATATGCTTATTAAGATAATAAAATAATTATTTTTCATTAAATATATTCTTTTTACATTACTATTTCCTATGACTATTGGAGGTAATTAATGAAGATTAAATCATTTGCACCGGGTAAAATTATATTATTTGGCGAACATTCAGTTGTACATAATAAACCTGCTATTGCTGCTGCGATAAATAGGGGTGTTGACGTAGAACTAACATCAAGAAATGATAATATTATTCATGTTGTTGTTCCAGCAATTAACTACGAAGAAGAACATGAATTAACTAATTCTAAATTAAATTACATTATCGATAGCCATAAAAAGATGATTACCGATTATATCTATGAAGTAATTAATCTATTTGAATTTCAAAATGGTTTTGACATTACAGTCAACATCAACATGTACTTGGGAGTAGGTTTAGGTTCATCTGCAGCTGTAACGGTATCAACATTAAATGCCGTATCACTTTATGCAGGTACGAAATATTCAAAAGATGAAATAGCAGGTATTGCCCGTTCCATTGAAATTAAGATTCAAGGTGCTGCCAGTCCAATCGATACATCCATGAGTACATATGGAGGTATAATTTATATTGATCAGGAATTTAACCTACATAATGTTGACGTAAATATGAATCTACCATTGATAGTTCAAAACTGTCAAATAAGTGGTAATACAGGAAAATTAGTTGAATCTGTTAGACAAAAATATGAAAAATATCCTAGTATAATAGGAAAAATCTTTGATGCAATGGAACAGATTGCAGTTGATGCTAAAATTGCCTTGGAAGAAGGTAATATTTATCACTTAGCTAATTACATGAATATAAATCAGGGATTGCTTGATTCAATAGGTGTAAATACACTTGAATTATCAGAAATGGTTTATAATATACGATTACATGGAGCTAAGGCATCCAAACTTACCGGCAGTGGTGGTGGAGGATGTATCATAGCATTTTGTCCGGACAATATTGATAAAGTGTATGACTCATTGGATGACAAGTACCCTAAATTTAAATGTGAATTATCAACTGATGGAGCATGTGCATCAATTATAGAAAAATAAGGGTTAAATATGATAATACTTAAATTAGGTGGTAGTGCATTAACAATAAAGGATGCGGATAAGCCAACTATAGATGATATTAACTTGGATAGAATAGCTACAGAAATATCGGATTATAATCAGGACATGATAATTGTTCATGGTGCCGGATCATTTGGTCATATTCATGCAAAGAAATATTCTATTGGTAGTAAAATAGAAGATAATTCAGATAATGAAAATAAAAAAAAGGGAATGTGTCTTACCCAGGCATCAGTTCAGTTATTGAATTATAAAGTAATAAGTAAACTGCATGAAAAAAATGTTCCTGCAATAGGTATCAAGCCATCAACATTTATCATAAATAATAATAAACGAATAGATGAATGTGACTTGAATATAATTAAACGATATGTAGATGAAGGATTTGTACCGGTATTATATGGAGATGCGGTATTAGATAAAAATAGTGATATCAAGTATTCCATTCTCTCCGGTGATCAGATAATAACCTATCTAGCAAAACATTTGGATGTTGATCGTGTTATATTATCCTCAGATGTGGATGGAATATATACGGATAATCCTAAGACAAATCCTGATGCTGAGTTAATTGATATAGTTACTAAAGATACTCTTTTAACAACAACCAGTAATAAAGACCAGGCTGATGTAACTGGAGGTATGGAAGGTAAAATAAATGAATTATTAGAACTTGCCGAGTATGGTATCCAGTCACAGATTATTAATGCTGAAAAAGAAGGCAATATTAAAAAAGCAGTATCTGGTCAAAATGTTAAAGGTACTATTATCAAATAATTATTTTAATTTATATTAATCGAATTAATAGGAGGGAGTATATGATATCAGATAGAAAATTAGAGCATTTGGAAATCTGTAAGAATTATGATGTAGAACATCATCGCACTACAGGTTTTGAAGATATTGAATTGATTCACAGATCACTTCCTGAAGTAAACTTTGATGAGATTGACACTAGCATAGAATTTCTAGGTAAAAAATTGGATACTCCACTTATCATATCAGCAATAACTGGTGGTCATGAAGCAAGTAAGGAAATTAATGAAAGTTTGGCAATCGCCACTGAAAACACCAATATCGCTATGGGTGTAGGAAGTCAAAGGGCAGGAATAACTAATCCTGAACTAACCGATACTTTTACAATAGTAAGAGATAAGGCACCTCATGCAACCATTATAGGTAATATTGGAGCACCCCAAGTGGAATATGCAAATGGCGCTATAGAAATGCTTGATTGTGACATACTTGCAATACATTTGAATCCGTTACAGGAGATTATTCAACCTGAAGGGGATATTGATGCAAAAGGCTTTGTTGATTCTATTGAAAAAATCACGTCTTCAACAGATGTTCCAATAATGGCAAAGGAGACTGGTGCAGGAATATCCAAAAAGGATGCACAGATACTTGAAAAGATTGGTATAGATGCTATAGATATTGAAGGTGTCGGTGGAACCAGCTGGTCTGCAGTTGAAACATACAGGGCAGATAATCCTGATTTAGGTAATCTATTCTGGAATTGGGGTATAACTACCGCTGTCAGTACGGTTGAAGTAGTGGAGTCTACAAATCTGCCTGTCATATCAAGTGGCGGTATAAGAAATGGATTGGAAGCCGCAAAAGCAATAAGTTTAGGTGCAAGCGGTGTGGGTATGGCATTGCCATTTTTAAAACATGCGTATCATGGACCTGAATATGTGGAAGAAAAAATTAATCAATTCACTAATGAATTAAAAACAGCAATGTTCCTGGTTGGAGCAGAAAATATTAAACAGTTACAGGAAAGAAGATTAATAATAACCGGAAAAACTAGGGAAATATTAACTGAGCTAGGAATAGATACGAAAAAATATGCAAGGAGGATATAGTTTGACAATTGAAGTAATAGCAGTTGGAGGATATGAAGAGATTGGAAAAAATATGACTGCAGTTAAAGTAAATGATGATGTAGTTATATTTGATATGGGTATACACTTAGACAGATTACACATTCATGAAGATACGGATATAGCGAGAATGCATAGTCTTGACTTAATCGAACGAGGAGTAATACCTGATGATACGTTAATGCGTGACGTGGACGGTAAAGTACGTGCGATAGTATGTACACACGGTCACTTAGACCACATCGGTGCAATAGCAAAACTCGCTCACAGATATGAAGCACCAATTATTGCAAGTCCATATACATTAGCTTTAATTGAAAAAACAATTCAGGGAGAACGTAAGTTTAAGGTTAACAATCCATTGAAATCTGTTAATCCTGGTGAAAAAATTCAGATATCACCAAACTTAACATTGGAATTTGTACGTACAACCCACAGTATACCACATACAATTACTGCGGCATTACATACTCCTGAAGGTGTAGTAATCTATGCAAATGACTTCAAATTCGACAACCATCAGATGGTTTCACCACCACCTGACTACAGAAGATTCAGAGAATTAGGTAAAAAAGGAGTTAAAGTTGCAATATTGGATACAACCAATATCAAGGAAAAACAACAAAGTAAGACCTACTCCGAAAGAATTGCCCGTGATCTTCTTAAGGATGTTCTTAAAGGACCTCTTGAAGAAAGAAAAGGATTAATCGTTACAACATTTTCCAGTCACATAGAAAGAATTCAAGCTATTACTAAAATAGCTGAAAAGAGCAGAAGAAAAATTATGCTTCTTGGTAGATCAATGGAACGTTACTGTTCTATAGCCGAATCAATGGGAATATTAAACCTACCTAGAAATGTAAGTGTATACGGTAATTCAAAGTCAATCAACAAAGCATTAGCACGTGCAAATGAAAATAGGACAAAATATATGCTTATCGTAACAGGTCATCAAGGAGAACCTGATGCATTACTTCCTAGAATTGCCGCTAATAAGACAAACTTTGAAATAAAACCTGGGGACAATGTAATATTCTCAGCTACAACAATTCCTAATCCAATAAATATAGCTAACAGGAACTTATTGGATAGACGTCTTAAAGAACGAGGTGCAAGAATATATAATAACGTTCACGTATCAGGACACGCAGGACCTGAAGATATGAGAGACTTCATAAGAATGTTACAACCTCAACACTTAATACCTGCACACGGTGATTTAAGCCATCTATCAGCATTCGTAGAACTAGCAGAAGAAGAAGGATATAAATTAGGTAATGACGTACATATATTAAGAAATGGACAAGCACAAGTATTTAATAGGTGATTATAATGTCAGATGTAATGGAAATATTAAAAAAATATTCAGTAGATGTAGATAAAGAAATAGAACAAGCACTAAGTACACTAGAACCAGATTCATTAAAAGATTCATCATCCCATTTAATTAAAGCTGGTGGAAAAAAATTCAGACCGGCACTTGTAGTTTTAAGTTGTCAGGCAGTTGGAGGAGAAACTGACAAAGCACTTAAAACAGCAGCAGCACTGGAATTGATTCATACATTCAGTCTTATCCATGATGATATAATGGATAATGATGATACACGTCGTGGTATGAAAGCTGTACATAAAGTATGGGGAGAACCACTTGCAATATTAGCAGGTGACACATTATTTGCAAAAGCATATGAAACAATCATAAAAACTGCTGATGATAACATTGCATATGAAAGAGTTATCGATGCATTACGTGTACTTGTAGATTCATGTATCAAAATATGTGAAGGCCAAGCACTTGATATGGCATTTGAAGATACATTTGAAGTAACTAAAGACGAATACATGAACATGATCTATAAGAAAACAGGTGCATTAATTACCGGTGCAACAACAGCAGGTGCTATTATAGGTGGTGCTACATCAGACCAGATAAAAGCATTAGACATTTACGGTAGAAAAATTGGATTGGCTTTCCAAATACAGGATGACTACATCGACTTAACCGGTGATGAATCCATAGGTAAACCTGTAGGAAGTGACCTTGTAGAAGGTAAAAAAACATTAATGGTAGTATTTGCATTAGAAAAAGCCAATAAAGAAGATCATGATAGATTAATAGAATTATTAGAAGCTCATGATGAAAGTATTATCCCTGAAGCAATGTCCATTCTTGAAAAATATGATGCAATTAATTATGCCCGTAGTGTAGCATACGATTGTGTAATAGAAGCTAAGGAAGCATTACTCTTCTTACCGGACAGTGACGCTAAAGATGCATTAAATAAATTGGCAGACTTCGTATTTACAAGAAAAGCTTAAACTCCTTTAAACTCCCTTTTTTTCTTTATTATTATATTTAACATCATTTATGCATATCCACTATTTAATATTATTCAATTTTTATGAGGATATTTTCATATTCTTTTTACGACTAACATAAAAGTATTTTACTTACATCAACATATAATTATATTAACAATTAAAGGAGACAATAAATATGTTAGATGCAAAAATGGAACAAGCATTAAACGATCAATTAAACGCTGAAATGGCTTCAGGATATCTATACTTATCCATGGCTACTTACTTTGAAGATAAGGATTTACCTGGTTTTGGACATTCATTAAGACTTCATGCAGAAGAAGAATTGGAACATGCAATGCGTTTCTATGATTATATATTAAGAAAAGGTGGAAGTGTAAAATTACAGGCTATTGAACAACCACAATATGAATGGGATTCAGTAGTAGCTGTATATGAACATATTCAAGAACATGAAGAACTTGTTACATCATTAATCCACAATTTGGTTGATTTAAGTATTGACCTTAAGGACCATGCAACCAATCAATTCCTTCTATGGTTTGTAGAAGAACAAGTTGAAGAAGAAGAACTTGCAGCTGAAGATTTAAGAAAAGTAAGAATGTCAGTTGATTCACCACAATTATTATACCTACTTGATAAGGAATATGGTGAAGAAACTAGTGATGAAGAAGAATAATTCTTCTATCATTTTTTTAATATGATTTTATCATTAAACTCCAAATTAATTTATTTTTCAAAAGTTTTATTTATTATAAAGACCAAAATATTAATGTTATATAATTTTTTTTTAATAAGTATTATTTCTTAATTATCTAAATTATATACTCATTATTTTTTATAATTAATTAAAATGGAGGCAATTCTATTAATAATAAATCAATTTTTATTTTAACAACATTCATATTGTTACTTGTATTTTTTACAACTGCAGTATCTGCTCAAACAGATAACTCCACATCAACTGATATGAATGAGGTTATAAATAATGATTATACAGAAGTATCTACAAATACAACAAGTAATGTAATGAATGATACAAAATCAACGAATATCAATTCCAATCAGAATAACTCAAGTAAGATATCACCAGATATAACCGTTCCAAATAAAACAGCAAAAACGAACACATCCGTTGTTTTAGAGGCACAAGTTCCTGATGATGCAAAAGGACAAGCGTTATTTAAGATTAACGGGTTGACTATAGGTGAAGCATTCAGAATAAATGGTGGACTAGTTAAATACGATTATAAAATACCTATATATTCCAGCAAAAATTATACAATAACTTTTGTTTATGGTGGAAATAACAAATATGAATCAAAAAGAACAGAATCCATATTGACATTGACAAAACTAAACACTACTGCAACAATAAAATCAAATAGAACAACATTAGCGCAGGGTGAAAGTGTCAGATTTGATGTCGATATCAAAAATGAATTAAATAATGGTATTGTCGATGCATTCGCTATTAAAGTAAATGGACAAAGTATAGGTGTAAACAAGACTGGTATAGATGGTAAAGGATATCTATATTATACAATTCCAAGTACCTATAAAATCAATAATTATACTGTAGAACTGGTATATGGTGATACAAATACAGCTATAGGAAAAAGAATTAACTCCACATTACGAATTAACAATCCGACAAGAATAAAATTAGATAATATATCAAAAACAAAAACTCATGGATTATTAAAATTAAAATCCATAGTATTGGATAAATTATCAAATAACGTAACTTCCGGTGAAGTAGTTTATAAAATCAATGGAATTACAATGGGAAGCGTTAATGTAACTAATGGAGTTGCAATATTTGAATATCAACTGCCTTTATATGCTCCTAGAAACTATACTATTACAGCATTATTTGGTGGTAACAGATATTATAAGCCTAGCAGTACAAACGGTACATTAACATTATTGAAGACTAACACTAATTTATCAACACAAGATACATTAAATGTCGGAAAATCAAATAATATTAACATAACTGCCGTAGATGGGTCTAATAATCCTATAGATAACTTTAACCTTCGATTACTCATAAACAAGAAGGAAGTTGGCAGTTATCATATAGAAAATGGTACTGTAATAATCGACTATGAATTAAATAATCTCGATTCAACAAAGCCTATTAATGCAACAGTTATATTCGATGCCAACAAATTCTATGAAAAGTCTACATTAGAAATCAATGTAACAAACCCTACGACAATTACGTTATCTGATATTCCAAGCAATAAAACAACTGGAACAATATATTTAAATGCTACAGTTACTGATGGATTAAACAATAATGTAAACGGCGGAAAAGTAGAATTCAAACTTGATGACAGATCATTATTTAACATTACAGTAAAAGATGGTCAGGTAAAAAGTTCATACAGGCTCTCATCAATCGAAGCCAAAAAACATAACATTACCGCAGTATATCATGGTAATGATTACTATCAGGACAGCAGCACAAGCAAAGAGTTCACGGCCGAACTATCAAATATAAAACTTTCAACAAGAAACAAAACAATGATTGTCAATAAAGCTAACGAGATGAACATCACAGTCAAGGACGAATTTAACAAAAATGTTCCAAATGGTACAATAAGATTACTTATAAACAATAATGAAGTTGCTAAGTATGATGTAGTCAATTCCAAAGCAGTAATTAACTACATGTTAAACAATATCAATCCGACTAAACAGACAACTGCCATATTGGTATATGATGCCAATAATTTCTATAATGAATCTACTATGAACATCACCATAATAAATCCAACAAAAATCAATATAAGCACAGCCGATACCAAAACAACCAAGTTATTATATATTAATGCGACCGTAATCGATTCATTTAATAGGAATGTTTCAAGTGGTGAAGTGGAATTTTATCTTGACGGCAAGCCAGTATTAAATGCTACAGTTAACAATGGTCTAGTAAAAACATCATATAGATTACCATTGATAACAGGACAAGTACACAATCTGACAGCCAAATATCTTGGATATAACAACTATCAAACAAGCAACACAACCGAAAGCGTTAATATACTAAAATTAAATACAAAAATCACACCTATTGATGTTAACTTAAAGGTAGGTTCATTTAACAAAACAGATGTAAAGGTATTGGATGAATTGAACAACCCCGTACAGAAGGGTATTTTACGATTATATGTAAACAATCAGGAAATAGGTAATTTCTCAGTTAAAAACGGTACATCTAAAGTTATCTTCCAATCACCGAATAACAATTCAAACTGTGTTATGAACTATAAATTAGAGTATATTGACAATCATTATTACATTAACTCTACAGCTACAGCAAAAATAAACGTATTGCCATTAAATGTTGTCTATGTAAGTAAAAATGGTAATGATGATAACTTAGGGGATGTTAAACATCCATATAAAACAATCAAGCATGCTACAAGCCATGTGAATGCCGAGGGTATTGTTTATATTAATCCTGGAGAATATGATGAATCAAATATCATCTTAAATCAATCCACTAATATCTATGGAATCAATTCATCATCAAATGTTATCATAAATCCATCACAAAATGGTTACATATTTAACAACATCAATACAACATCAAATCTTACACTAGTAAACATCACTATTAGAAATGCTAAGATCAATGCTGTAAATTCTTCAGCAGTTATATCCAAAGGTCCATTAACAGTATTTGCATGTAATTTCGAAAATAACCAGGCAACTGCAGCAGACTCATCTAGTTCAATATATGCATCAAATTATCTTGCAATTTCATCCTCAAACTTCAACAAAAACAGCGCCAAATCAAATGGAGGTGCAATTAAAGCATTAGGACATAGAGTAATCATTTTAAATTCCAAATTCACAAACAACAGCATAAATGCGAATAATGCTGGTGGAGCTGCAATATACATAAACACTGCCAACACAACTATTGATACTAGTGTATTTTCAAATAACCAAGTAAATGGTATCAACGTTACTGGAGGAGCTATTAAAAAAGTATCAGGTAACTTGACAGTGATGCGTACAAACATGGCATATAACAAACTGACTGGTTCAGGTTATAATATAGGTGGAGCAATAATAAACCTTAACGGTTATTTATGTCTCATAAATTCAACCATTAATTCAAATAACGTATCAAGTACAAATAACTGTGGAGCTGCAGGTATTTACTCACAAAATAGTGTAACTGCAATCTATAATTCAACAATCACATCAAATAATGCATTAGGTAAAAATGTATTTGGTGGAGCTATCCAAAACTTTAACACGTTCCTAATATTATCATGCACTAACTTCACATATAATACCGCAACAGCTACAAATGGTCAGGTTGTTGGAGCAGCCATTAATCAAAACAATGGATCTGTGTCAATTGAAAATAGTAGATTCCATAGAAATACCGCAAGGGCAAGTGATGCATATGCCGGAGCTTTATATTTCGTTGGAAATAATATCACGATAAATCAGACTCAGTTCAATCAGAACATAGCTAATGGAACAAACTTGGGAGCAGCCGGAGCAGTATTTGTCAATGCCAATTCTAGTATTTATAAATGTAACTTTACGTCTAACCAAGCACTCGGTAAGTCCAATGGTGGAGGAGCAATAATCTCTGCATTAAACCTTACTGCCAACAACAACAATTTCATATCAAACGTTGCTAGTGCTACGGGAAGTGCAATTTCAAACAGTGGTAAAAACATAAACATCAATAATAATTATTGGGGTTCAAGCAGTCCTTCATGGACTAAATTGTTACATGGTGTAACACAACCTTCAAAATACTCAACCACTGCATTATGAATAATGAGTTAATCTTATTATTCATTAATTTTTTTTTTAATCTCCACCATTTTATGAATATCTTTTTTTCGATAATTTTATTAATATGTTTAAATAATTGTATGAACAAAATATTACTTAATATAATAAATGGTGTGTATAATGAACTACAATGATAAAGCACAAGAAAATATTGATGAGTTATTAGTAAATTATAATTCTATTTTTGAGAAAACCGACCCTGAATTTGATGAGATATTTCATAATTTCACTTTTGAT
>ODAI013037747.1_pt1 | contig 60554 bp, 63 predicted proteins | sample 1539321 | NCBI WGS metagenome assembly ODAI01 (sample SAMN02144231, study PRJEB22623) | gut metagenome | biome: sheep rumen | host: Ovis aries | place: New Zealand | reverse complement strand
TGCGCTTTTGTAAGGCTGTAACGAGTCTGGTAAAATGAATTTGACATAAGCGTTTCCTTTACGGAGTTTTTCAAATTCATTTTACCAAAGGTTTTGCTTATGTTTTATTTTTCGACTTTACCAACACGACCTAATAAATTTTTGGTGGAATAAATTAATGAAGAATCAAATAACAGCGTTAATAGCTGACGAACGCGGAAATATATTCGACGTTCCAGGCGTGGAAGGCGTCGGGAGAATCGGCGAAAATTTTTTCAAGCTAAAGCCCGAAGATTTAATCAAGCTCCCCGACTCGGCGGACTTAATGTTTTTGCCTGAGCGTCAAGCGATAGGATTCAAGCGCGGCGAATTTATTCAGCTGAAAGGGCGAGCAGTTTCGGCGATTTTGCCACAAGGTTACACGCGAACGCATTTGCCCGCCTTTAAGAAAAATCCTAACGCGCAAATTTTGCCGCTCTATGGTTATACCGCCGTCGTTTTGTATAAAGATGAACTTTACGCCGCCGCGCTTTATACCGACGAAAATTTCAAGTGGAATCCGCAAAACTTCAACACCCGCGAACTTAGAAAATATATCCGGCGCGTCAAGAAAGATTTGCCCGATAATAGAATCGTCGCGCAGGTTGCAAAGTGTTCGCTTGAATGGCATTGCCTCACCGCGCAGAATTTATTTTATAGGCGTTGGGAATGCGGCGTGCCGACTTCGCCTGTTTGCAACGCGAATTGTTTAGGCTGTATTTCCCTGCAAGCCGCCGAATGTTGTCCAAGCCCGCAAAGCCGAATTAATTTTAAGCCGACTGCAGAAGAAATTGCCGCCGTTGGCATTTATCACTTGACGCACGCGCCCGAAGGCATTATAAGTTTTGGGCAAGGTTGCGAAGGTGAACCGAGTTTGCAAGCCGAAAATATCTGCGCGGCGATTGAAAAAATTCGTGCGGCAACTAAGCGCGGGCAAATTAATATCAACACCAACGCCGGTTTCACTGCGGGCATAAAAAAAATCGTCGACGCCGGCTTAAATTCAATGCGCGTCTCGATTATTAGCGCGAACGCCGAAAATTATCAACGCTACTACCGCGCAGGTTACAAACTCGACGCCGTTAAAAATTCTATCCGCTACGCGCTTGATAAAAATATTCACGTCTCGTTGAATATGCTTTACATGCCGGGCTTTAACGATAGAACTTCAGAGCTTGCCGCGTGGAAAAATTTTCTAACTGAATTGCCCGTGCAAATGATTCAGATTAGAAATTTGAACTATGACCCCGATGAATTTTTTGCCACAATGCCGCTCGATAAAGATTTTCTCGGCACTAAAAATTTTCTGCGCGAACTCCAAAAAACTTTCCCGACGTTGAAGATTGGAAATTTCAGCCATTATATTAACCGCGATTAAAAATGTTGGCAGGAAGTTTTAACGCGGCGTCGAAAGTAATTGCAAAATGTAGAGCGATAAATTTCAAAGGAAGAATGATTATGAGCACAAATTTATTTCTCCAAGTCGGCGAGGATTCACCATTGAGCCGAATCAAAACTTATTTTGACGCCCTGCAAAATTCAGCCGACGAATATTTTTTCGTTAAGGATTTGAATAAAGGGCTGACGTTGCTGTCTAAAAATTTCTTGCACGATTTCAACTTTGCGGGGGAAGTTGTCGAAGATTTTGCTTCGCTTATTCTGCCTTTCATTTGGCACGATGACCGCGAACTTTTGGAAGATGCATTGAGCAAAATTGATTCAGTGACTCCTGGCGACGAGGTTTTTTGCGAATTCCGCTTGCTGAATAATATCGGCGAATATGGCTGGGTTAGCTTGCGCATGACGGCGGGTGCTGATGAATTCGGGCAGCCCGAACTTGTCGCGGGCGTGATTGCTCGTATGGATTTAAAACAAAAAGCCGACCCCGTTACCGGTCTGCTTAATCGCAACGCTTTTCAGCATGCTTTGGCGCAGGAATTAAACAGTTCTCCGGACGTTCGCGGCGCGGTTGTTTTTATCGGGCTTGATAACTTCCAACTCGTCAACGAAACTTACGGGCATGAATTCGGCGACAACGCCTTAAAGCAACTTGCGCAGGACATTACGAATATTTTGCCGCCGGATATCCGCCTTTACAAGCTTGATAATGATATGTTCGCGTTTTATGTCGAGGACGTTTACCCCGAAGAACTGGAAATTATTTTCTCCAGCGTTCAACTTTGCATGCGCGAAATTCAAAATGTCGAAGATACGATTTTCTGCACGGCGTCGGGCGGCGCGGCGTTCTATCCCGATAACGCTTACGACGTGACGACTTTAATGCGTTATGCTGAAGTCGCGCTTGAATTCGCAAGGCAAAAAGGTCGCGACCAAATCGCTTTCTTCGATACTGGCTACTACGACCGTTGGCGTTATGATATTGGCATGCAAAATCTTATGCAAAATTCTATTGCGCGTGGCTGCGAAGATTTCTTCCTGTGCTATCAGCCGCAAGTCAATGCGAAGACCGGCGAACTTATTGGCGCGGAAGCTCTTCTGCGTTGGTACGACAAGGACGGAACGGTTGTTGCGCCCATGCAATTTATTCCTTTGCTTGAGCGTTCGCGCATGATTATTCCTGTCGGGCACTGGATTATTGAAAACGCCGTCAAGACTGCTAAACAGTGGCAAAAGTACATGCCGCGCTTTGAAATTAGCGTGAACATTTCGCTTTATCAGCTTGAAGAGCATATGCTTTACGACTTTGTAAAGGATTGCATTGAACGTCACCAGATTGACCCGACTACGATTGTTTTCGAGTTGACAGAGAGCAATAAAGTTTACGATTGGGATTTTGTCAACAAGCACTTTAACGCCTTCCATGATTTAGGAATTAAAATCGCGATGGACGATTACGGCATGGGCTACGCGAACTTAGCTTTCCTGAAAAATTTCCATTGTAATCAGGTTAAGATTGACAGATTCTTTGTCGAAGACCTTGCCAATAAAAAATACGACCAGGAAATTATCAAGCATACAATCATGATGTGCCACGCGGTCGGCATGGAAGTTGTTATCGAAGGCGTCGAGGACGAAGCGACTTATAATTTCTTGCGCGACGAGTGCAACGCCGATGTTATTCAAGGATTCTATTTCGGCTATCCGGAGACCGAAGACGTTTTCGTTAAGCGTTTCAGCATAGAGTAGTTTGGAGGTTTTACCATGAAGTTTAGGAATTTAGCGGCGATAATTTGCGGCGTAATGATTTTTAGTTCTTCGATAAGTTTTGCGGCGGTCGACGGCGGGAAGATTGCGCTTGGCGGGATTATGCCGGGTATGAGTGAGAGCGATTTAATTGCCACCTTCGGGCAGCCGACGTACAGAGACGGCGACGAGTGGACATATCAAACATTTAACGTTGAAGTTGAGCGCGGCAGAGTGGAAAAAGTTTCGACGCGCATGAGTTCAATTACGACTCCGGACGGCGTGCGCGTTGGTCAAGCGGCGGATATTTTGAATTCGACATTTGGCACGGCTGATAAGGTCGAGAACGATGACGGCGGCGTTGAGTATGAATATTACAGCACAGACGGTACTAAGAAGATTGAGTTTAAGGTTGTCAACGGCGTCATTGCTAAAATCTCCTGCGACCTGCGCGATTGATTGATATATGAGAACGGTAAAATTTTTCCTAATCGGAACGGCGGCAATCGCCGGTTTTTTTTTGAGCTTGATAAATGGCTCGGTTGAAATTTCTTCCGCGCAGGTTTTTGCAGAATTATTCGGCGTCGGGGAAGTTGCAATCGACGAGACGAAACGCCAAATTTTAGAGAATATCCGCCTGCCGCGAACGATAGTAGCGTTATTAGTCGGAATAAATTTGTCGTTGTCGGGAGCGATTTTGCAAGCAGTAATGAAAAATCCGCTCGCCGACCCGCATATAATCGGGATTTCGTCGGGAGCGGGACTGTTTGGAATTTTCGTCATGATGATTTTCGGCGACGCAGGAGCATTGGTGACGCCAGCAGCATTTATCGGAGCAATGTTAGCGGCGTCGCTGATATATCTTTTGGCGTGGAAAGATGGCATACGCCCAATTCGAGTAATTTTAGCAGGCGTAGCAGTCAGCGCGTTTTTAGGCGCGGGAATTTCAGCATTGCTGATTTTCTATTCGGATAAAGTTCACGGCGCGTTATTGTGGATGGTCGGCGGGCTATCTGCGCGGAGTTGGCAACACGTCGAAATTTTATTGCCGTACTCAATCGCGGGAATGATTATGACATTTTTGGCGGCGCGTCATTTGAACGTATTGCAATTAGGCGACGAAGTAGCGAAGGGTTTAGGCTTGCGCGTCAATTTCGTACGGACAATTTTAACGGCGATTGCGGCTTTGTTAGCGGCGTCGGCAGTCTGTGTTGTCGGGTTATTGGGCTTTGTCGGATTGATAGTTCCGCACACGGCGCGATTGATTTTAGGTTCAGACTACAGAATTTTATTGCCGGGCGCGGCGTTATTGGGGGCGGCAGTCGTCACGATAAGCGACACTTTTGCCCGAACAATTTTTGCGCCAACAGAATTACCCGTCGGAATTTTAATGGCGATGCTCGGCGCACCGTTCTTTCTGTACCTACTACGGAAGGAATTATGACACGCTTTTAAGTCGGCTATAGAAAAATTGCAAGCAAACTATCAGCACCGCGCCAATTATCGCACCAAAAATTAAGCTCAAGCTCGCGCATAAACGACATAAAAATTGGGCGAGGCGGCCGCCACGATAAGCGACACCTTCGCCCAAATAATTTTTTATGTAAATTTCTATACTTACTTAGAAAGAATTATGATTCGCTTTTAAGTCGGCTATAGAAAAATTGCAAGCAAACTATCAGCACTGCGCCAATTATCGCACCAGGAATTAAGCCGTCAAGCCCGCGCATAAACGACATAAAAATTGGCGTGCGCATATGCGCGAACGTTTCGACCATTGAGCTTTGACCGATTGTCCCTGCCATTACCAGCACAAAGCAAATCATTTTCGGGAACTTTTTTAGGAAGGCGGCGAACGCTAACATAAATGCTGGGTGCCCAAAGAAAATTTCTTTCGAGCGCGGACGAGCATAAAACATTTGTTCGAGCATGGCGCGGATTTTTATTTCCGCTCCCGAAACCGGCATTCCGGAAGTATGACCGCTCCGCGCTATCAAAACTACGAATGCTCCTAAGACAATCATTAGCCCTAAGAAGACTTTCACGCTGATTGACTTGTCGAGGAGTTCTTTTATTTGCTGAGTTGCCGGAACGTTTTTTCTTAGCTCGTCGACGACGTTAAAACGTTGCAAAAATGCTATCGCTACTAAAATCAGCGGTAGGATAAATGTTATTTTTATGCCGCGAAAAATTTCAAACTCCAAGAAGTACGAAACGTCCGAAAGTGCGCCCGATAAATACGCCGCGCCCGTCAATGACATCATGCCCGTTATTAACAATGCGAACGCTGACACCCAGACAATTTGGAAGGTCGATAAATTTTCCTTAAGTCGCGCCGTCCGATTTTGTATGCGCACTTTGTATTGAATCACGCGCAATAAGTCGAGTTGCCAAATTATCGCCAGCGCGGGAAATAAGTTCGCGCTTAAAAGTGCCGCTATGATTCTGACTTTGCCGCCCGCGCCCATTAATATTGGTATCGTTGCAAGTATTGCCACGACTGCAAATAATATCAGTTGAAATTTCCTATTGCGATTGATTCGGCGCGAGATTAATGACAAGTACAGGACGCCCGCCGCTACGACGCCGATTATTACGAGCGCACGCAAAATAACATTCGGATAATAATTTTCGAAAGTTCCCGCCTTGCCGAAAGTGAAGCCGTCCTTTTCTAACACGTCATGAACTGCGCGGAAATATTTCAAGTTCGTTTCAAGCAAAGTCGTATCGGGTTCGGGCTTTTCGTAAATGCGCAGAAGATTAATTCGGATATTGCGTTCCCTGTCAGTTGTCGACCAACGATTAATCGCCGTCGTCATCTCAAGTTTCGGCTGTTCGTCCTTAGGGATTGCGTAAAGCCGCGCAACATTATTTTTGCCGACTTTGTCAGCTAAATATTCCATGCCCAGTTGTGGATAAAATTTCAGCTGTGTGAAATGCTCAATCACGCCAAAAGTTATTTTGCGCTCCCGCATAAGATTAGCCGTCAAGTCAAGAAAATTCGACGCGCCTAAAACTTCAGGACCGTCAAAGACAATCGCCGAAATCGGATAATTTTTTATCCTGTCGAAAAAGAATTGAACATTTTCGGCGGTGCACTTCCTAAAATTCATCGGGCGGGCAAGGATATTAAAACCTGCGACGCGGGCACGGCTCATTTCGTCACGCGGCAAACCGAGCGGCATTTTTACCAGCTCGCCGAATTGCGCTTTGACTTCCAGAACTTCAATTCCGCCGACCGCGAAAATTTTAACGCGCTCTTCGCCCAAACGCTGAATCAATGATTCTTTAGTATCGTAGTAGCTGTCAAGGTCGCCGCCAATAACGTAAACCCTATTCGGCTCAATCAACCCAAATTCAATCGTCTGTCGCCAAAGTTCGTTAGTCAGCGTGCCGGTCTGATAATTTCCTAAAATATCACTGCCCGCTAACGCGAAAACTTTTCCCGCTAACGCTAAGTCCTCAAGCTTTGAATCGTAAACGGCAAGGGACGTTATGCCCGCGTCTTTTGTCATCTTCAAAACGTCGTCAAGCTCCAAGCCTTCGCGCTCGGCAAGGTCGACAATGCTTTTGTAATCGACAACCAAATCAACTTGATTATTTTCCGACTCGACGAAATATCTTTGCCCCGCGATAATCAACGCTGCGAAAAGCCCGACGCAAATAACTATTATCAGCGTCCTGTTGTAAAGAAATTTTTTCATGCCTAATTCCTTGTCGCCGTAACGAAAGCTTCGCCTTGACGCATTTCGACCGTCCTGAATTGCATACCGAACGGCATTTTGACATTTTCAGTTATGTTAAAGTCGCCCAAAAATTTATCCAGATTGACGCGGCGCAAAACGGCGTTCTCAACGTTTATGTGATTCATTTTGAAATAAAGGTCGCCTTCGCGAGCAACAATTTGCCCGCCAATTTCAACGTCGGCATCGCGCCCAAGAATTTTAACTTTGCCAGAGGCGGTTATTCCTTCGGGCGTCATGGTGACGTGCGTACCTTTCAGCTGGTCAATTTTCTGCGCAAGGAAATCGCGCAAACTTTCTTCAGTGATAACGCCGCTAAGCTCCAACTTATTCGCCGCCAATAAAATTCGATTGGTATGTTCCTCGCGGCTAATTCCGTCGGTCGGCATGAGCAATTCTTTTATGTCAATGTGAATCGACGCGCCGTCAAGTTGCGCCTTTTTCAAGTTGAGTTCGCCAATCGTGGCATCGGCGGCAGTGCATTGAATTTTATCGAAATAGCCCAAAGCCATTTTCGCGCTCGGCAGGGCGTCAAGCGATAAAGTAACTTCGCTGGCATTAGTCGCCGTTGTGACTTTGTCTTTTAGATAGTTCGTCAAAGCTTTTGGCACGGCGAATTGAACAAACGCGCCCGCCGCTATCAGCAGGACGACTATCACGGCTAAAAATTTTTTCATTGCAAGCACTCCATTTGAGCTTTGAGGTTTGAGCTTTTCCTTAAAGTTTACACCTTAAACCTTAAAGCTTTTAGATTACATCTTAACATTTGCCTTAGCGGCAAGGTAGGCGCGGATAAACGGGTCAATCTCGCCGTCCATAACCGCTTGAACGTTGCCGGTTTCTTCGCCCGTGCGTAAATCTTTTACCAACTTATACGGCTGAAAAACATACGAGCGAATTTGGCTACCCCATTCGATTTTTTTTAAGTCGCCCTCAAGCCCGGCGCGTTCCGCCTCTTTTTTCTCAAGCTCCAACTCGAAAAGTTTAGCGCGGAGCATTTTCAAGCAACGCTCGCGGTTCTGAATTTGCGAACGCTCATTTTGACATTGGACAACAATTCCCGTCGGAATATGCGTCATGCGCACAGCGGAAGAAGTTTTATTAATATGCTGACCGCCCGCGCCGCTCGCCCGGTACGTGTCAACGCGAACGTCCGCCATATTTATATCAACTTCGACCGCGTCATCAATTTCGGGCATTATGTCGCACGCGCTGAACGACGTATGACGCCGCGCATTTGAATCGAACGGCGAAATTCTAACCAGCCGATGAATTCCCTTTTCAGATTTCAAATAGCCGTAAGCGTTATGCCCCTTGATAAACAGCGTCGCCGATTTAACGCCTGCTTCGTCGCCCGGCAAAAGGTCAACCGTATCAACTTCAAAGCCGTGACGCTCCGCCCAACGAACATACATTCTTAAAAGCATTTGCGTCCAGTCTTGCGCCTCAGTGCCGCCCGCGCCCGCGTGCAACGTCAAAATTGCGTTGTTGGCATCGTAAGGCTCGCTCAACATTATTTCCAGACGAAGATTTTCTAAGCCCTTTTCTATACCGGAAATTTCCGCCGCAATGTCAGCTTCCTGCGAATCGTCTTGTTCTTCTAAGGCAAGCTCTAAAAGAATCTGCGCGTCATCGAATTTCGCCAAAAGATTTTTGTAAGTCTCGATACCCGATTTAACGTCGTTCAATTCCTGCGTAATCTTCTGCGCGGTTTCGGGATTATCCCAAAAAGTCGGCTCGCCCATTTTGTATTCAAGCTCAGCAATTTTTTCTTCCTTGCGAGCTATGTCAAAGTGAATTCCCCATTTCGTTCAACTTGTCGCGCAGAGCCGTCAGCTCTACTTTTCTGTCTTCAAGCATTGAATCATCTCCTTATTAAAATGTGTTTATTTTTTTTCGTCCCAGACCGGCACGAATTCGCCGAAGGTTTCGGAACGGAAGGTTCCTTGCCCGTGCTCAAAATGATTAAGTGCCTTTCGTACTTTTCTAAAACCCACATATAAAAGCGGAAGGTTCACGCATACCATAACGATGTTAGCAAAGTCGCTAAGATTCCACAACTCGCTGAGGTCGAAGCCGGCGATACTGGTTGCCATGCCGAAAGCGAGAACGGACAGATTCACAAAACGAATGCAAGTGATGAAACTATTGCTCTGCGAAATTTCTCTTGCACAAATCTCGGAGAAAGATAGAAAGCCTAACAACGTCGTGAAGGCGAAAACGCCGAAACATACACTGATTGTCGGGATTACAATTGCTTCACCTGCGCCGTTTCCTAAAAGTTCGCTACAAGAAGCAAGAAATTTTTCAAGGCGTCCAAGTTGAAACCAAGTCTCTGCCTCCGACGTCGTCCAAAGTCGTCCCATTATGACCACGAAACCTGTCAAAGTGCAGATGATGATTGTGTCGAGAAAAACGCCGATTGCTTGTATTGTCCCTTGTTCGCAAGGGTGATTCGCGTCGGAAACTGCTGCGGGCATGGTCAACGTGCCTTGTCCTGCTTCATTGCTCATCAAACCGCGCTTGATGCCCTGAGACAATGCGATTCCCAATGCGCCGCCGAATATCGGTTCGGGACGGAATGCCTCCGTCACTACCGCGTAGAAAAACCACGGCAAGCGTTCAAGATTCAACAACACCATTGCGAGCACTGCCACAACATAGATGACCGCCATGGCAGGCACAAGCACGTCCGTGATTTGAGTGATGCGCGCAAGTCCTCCGAATACGGAAAATGTAGCAATGACCAGTAGCACGGCGAAAAATATCCAAATCAAGATACTATCCGAGCCCGCCGAAAAATCAAATACATTTGCTGAGACGCTGACCATAGCGGAAATGGCATTGAAACCTTGCGCGGGAATGCAGAGAATCGCGTATAAAATGTAGAGAAAACTTAAGGCAACACCAATCCATGATGCTCCGCCGAGAAGTTTTCTTCCGTATGTGGGCATTCCGCCAACGTATGAATCGCCTTGACGATTTTTATATATTTGTGACAGCGTCGATTCAACAAAAGCTGTAGCCATGCCAAAGAACGCTGAGAGCCACATCCAAAAGAGTGCGCCGGGACCGCCTGTGGATACCGCACCCGTCACGCCTAAAATATTTCCGGGACCGACGCGCATGGCGGTTGAAAGAAGAAATGATGTCAAGGGTCTTATGCCTTTTTCAGCATTGCGGCTACGAATTAAAGTTTGAAGTCCAGAGCGGAAATACCGAATTTGGACGAAACGCAGAGAGAATGAAAAATAGATGCCCGTTCCGACAAGCAGAAGAATCACAAGGGGAAGTTTGCCTATGATTGGAAGTTCACTGTACCATTCTAAATTCGTGGGGAACTCCCAAACCAGGTCCGACAATGCTTGGAAAATTGCGCATACTGTGCCGATAAAATTTTCCATTAATAACCTCCTGTTCCGGCGATAGTAAAATCTGTGTATATTTTCAAACGTCGGCATGTAATCATAAGCATAATTTCACGTCTTGGCGGAACGATTCTTCATGCAAAAATTTCTCCTTAAAGCTGTGACATTATCTTTGCATTCTCCGCCGCCGTTAAGCTCGGAGAGAATTTTTTCAGCGCAGCTATCGTGTTCTCGAACGTGTCGGCTAAAACCAATTCGACGCGCCCGCCTAAAAGCCTTTTCGCCTGTCCGAATACTAATCGATAATCCGGACTCGACGCGACCAAAACATAACTCGACGCTAAATCCGAATGCGCCGCCCCGATTATTTCTGCTAGCGACGGCGAAGACTCTTCGCTACCCGATACCAAAATTGATGCGCCCGCGTCTTGAAGTTTCTGTGCCTCGATTGAATCTTTCGCAACTGCAAGCGCGGCGACTTCCATTAGCGTATCACCTTGCGGCAGGGCGTGCGCTTCGCTCATGTTCACGATTTTAACTTCCTTCAGTGGTCCCCAGCCGATTGCCTGTTCTAAAGTCGTGCCGACATGGTCTGTATGCAAATGAATATCCAAGCCGCCGCTCGACCGCTCGACAATCGAAAAGCTACTGAAGTCGCGCATTTGCCGTTCCAATTCGGACTTGCTCGCCTTTGAATTTTTTACGCGCAACCTTATGCAATACGGTCGCACTAAATCATTTCGCGGGTCGGGCATATTTTTATGCGTGCCCAAGCCCAGCGATAAACTCACTGCTGGCGATACAAAATTTCCGTCCAAACCTTTCAAGCAACCGCGCAGGAAACTTAACATGATACTCGCGCCCGCTTCCGAAAGTTGCAACTGCTTAACGGTTTGTTCGCCCGCTTCAATCGCCTCCAACAAAATTTCGACAATCGGCATACCGTCACGCACCGCGTGATAAGCTCCTTTAGCAACAGCTTTTGCAACCGTGATGAACGCTCGCTCCGGTTCTTCGGGAATAACTCTTTGCGCGTATAAAATTCCGTACTGAAAAGCTTTGCCGAATTCCGAGCCGGTTGCGTCGTATTTGCCGACAAGCCCCGCGCTTATTCCTCTGAACATTTGCGACAAGACAACTCCCGCATTTCCTCTGGCTCCGAAAACTGCCGCCGTCGAAACTCTGCGCGCTAAGCCGCCAATGCTATCGTCTTTAGCATCGGCAAGGGGCATAACCGCCGCGCCCATTGTCCGCAAAATGTGCGTGCCAGGTAACGTCCCCGCGCCGCCGAGAGCATTTATATTGTCGTATTCCAAAAGAAATTCGCTATACGCGCCCGCAACCATTCGTTTGAAATCGCCGCCCGTGATAACTTCTCTATTGCCCGTCATTTTCTCACCGCCATTCTATCAATTAGGAGCTAGAAGGTAGTAGGTAGGAGTTGGAAATTTAACTCCTAATTCCTAATTCCTAACTGCCTTTAAAAGGATAATTCCCCTAATTCGCGAAATAAACGCAATAACCTTTAAGTGCAAGGAGAAAATTAAATGGCTGATAAAAATTTGGAAACCGCTCCGAAGCCTAAGCGCGGACGACGGAAAAGTTACAAGGACGACGGGCGCGAAAAAATATTTGCGCTAGACATTGGCACGCGAAGTGTTATAGGAATCGTCGCGGAACAGGACGACGACGGCTTGAATATTATCGCGACAACCCGCTTAGAACATACAAGCCGCGCTATGCTCGATGGGCAAATTCATGACGTGCCGCAAGTCGCTGAAGTTATTATCCGCGTGAAAAATGCTTTGGCGAATAAAGTCGGCGAACTAAAAAGCGCGGCAATCGCGGCGGCTGGTCGCGCCCTCTACACTATGACCGGTGAAGCTACTATCGAAGTAAACGGCGTCATCACCGATGAGATTCAAACCAGTTTAAATTTTTCCGCCGTTCAGCTTGCGCAGTCACAACTCACCGCCGAAAAGAAAATTGACGCCAAAATTTATTACTGCGTCGGGTTCAGCATTATTTATTACGAGCTTGACGGCATTAAGCTAAAAAGTTTAATCGGGCAACGCGGCAAAGTCGCTAAGACAAAAGTTATTGCGACATTTCTTCCGCGTCAAGTCGTCGACTCAATGCAAGTCGCGCTGACTTATGCAAGTCTTGATGTTCGCGCTTTGACTTTGGAGCCAATAGCCGCAATCAGCGTTTTAGTTCCGCCGTCAATGCGTCATCTGAACATTGCGCTTGTCGATATTGGTGCGGGAACTTCCGACGTTGCCATAACTAAAAATGGTTCCGTCATTGCTTACGGTATGGTTCCGCTTGCGGGAGATGAAGTCACGGAAGCTATCTCGCAGAAATTTTTGCTTGACTTCAACGTTGCTGAAGAAATTAAACGCAAGGCGGCTAACGGCGAAGGCTCCACCTTTAGCGACATTTTAGGACAAAGCTACGAACTTTCCGCCGAAGAAATTCTCGCGCCAATCGCCGATAACGTCGCGCACATTGCCAACGCTATCGCCAAAACAATTCTCGAACTAAACGGCAACGAACCGCCGCAAGCTTTGCTTTTAGTTGGCGGCGGCGCACTCTCTCCGAACTTAAATAAATTTGTCGGCGAAGCTCTGAACATGCCGCCCGAACGAGTAGCCGTTCGCAAGCCCGATAAAATCGAAGGCATTAAAAATATCCCTCCCGCTTTGCAATCGCCTGACGCCGCGACGCCGCTTGGCATTTTGAAAGTCGCCTCGACGGATACTTTCCATTTCTTCAACGTCACGATTAACGGACAGGAAGTAAATATTTTCCACTTCCGCGAGCTGACTGTTGGCGACGCGATTTTAAGCGCGGGCATTGATTACAAAAAATTCAACGGCAAGCCCGGATTAGGTCTTGTCATCACGCTTAACGGAGAAAAAAAATCTTTCGCAGGGAGTATGGGCACTTTCGCCAAAATTAAAATGAATGATAAGCCTGCTACGCTCGAAACGCCACTCGAAAATAATTGCCAAATAAAAATTGAGCGCGGCGAAGACGGAATCACGCCCAAAATTAAAATCGATGACATTATCACGATTGAGCCAACCTTTTCTATTACCGTCAATGAAAAAACTTTCTCCGTCACGCCAAAAATTTTAGTCAACGACGAAGTCAGCTTGCCGACGCGAACTCTTCAGGACGGCGACGAAGTTAATACTAAATCGCGGCGCACTATCGGAGAAATTTTGCGGCTGGCAGGTTATCCGCCCGCAGGGAAAAAGATTTTCTACACGCTTAACGGCAAGAGGTCACATTACGTTTGCAAGCCCGACATTTTTTGCAACGGCGACCGTGCAGAGATTACAGACGTTCCGCAAGCCGGCGACAATATCGAATACGTTGCCAACGACGCGCTCAAAGTTGCCGAAATTATCAAGGACGAAAGCCGCACTTCCGCCATTAAAATTTTCTACAACGACAAGGAATATTCCGTGCCGACCGTGATAAATGTTTTGCTAAGCGTTAATGGGCGTGTCGCCAATGAAAATACGATTATAGAAGACGGCGCAGATATTCTTTTCGATATGGAGGAGAAAAAATCGGTTATGGTTAGCGACGCGCTTCTTGCCGTCAACTTTAAACCGCCGCCCGCGAAAAGTCGCATGAGTTTTGTTATCAAAGTTAATGGAATTCCTGTCGACTTCGCCGACCCCGTCAAGAATGGCGACAAGCTCGAAGTCATTTTGAAGACGCCCGACGGTATGGAGTTCAAGCCGCTTGACGATTTAGAAGTTCCGATTCACGAAGAAAAAACGCCGCCGAAGAAATTTTCTATCAGCGACTTCATTAGGGTTGACTAAAAATTTCGCAACTAGCGAAGCGTACGGACGCGGCGACAACGTTAAATTTATCTGGCGATAAATCACGACCGCTGTTTGGTTACTTTTCAAAAGTAACTAAAATCTGACTTCGACGCCGCGACTTTGCAAATACTCTTTGACTTGCCGAATAGTATACTTGCCGTAATGGAAGACCGATGCCGCTAAAACTGCGTCCGCCTTTCCGTCAACTAGCACATCATAAAAATGCGCAAGTTCACCCGCACCACCCGACGCAATCACAGGAACATTAATCGCCTCGCTAACTGCGCGGGTCAATTCTATATCGTAGCCGCCCTTTGTGCCGTCGGCGTCCATGCTCGTTAGGAGAATCTCGCCGGCACCTAGCGCGACTCCTTTTTTTATCCAGTCAAGGCAATCAAACCCTGTCGGAGTGCGCCCGCCGTTTACGTAAACTTCCCAGCTATTATCAGCGCGTTTAGCATCGACAGCCAGTACAATGCATTGACTGCCGAATTTTTTTGCGCCGTCCTCGATAAGCTTAGGATTTTTAACTGCCGCGCTGTTGATTGAAATTTTATCCGCGCCCGCCGCCAACATAACGCGCATATCTTCAACCGTGCGAATGCCGCCACCAACCGTGAACGGTATAAAAACTTGCGCCGCACAACTTTTAGCGACTTCTACCATAGTTCCGCGCCCTTCGTGAGAAGCCGTTATATCAAGAAAAACTAATTCGTCAGCTCGTTCCAAATCGTAACGCTTTGCAAGCTCGACAGGGTCGCCTGCGTCGCGCAAGCCAACAAAATTTGTACCCTTAACAACTCGCCCTGCCTTAACGTCAAGGCAGGGAATTATTCTTTTAGTCAACATTGTTTTTCAGCCTCATCAATCGCAACTTTTAAATCAAGCGCGCCGGTATAAATCGCCTTGCCGACAATCACGCCCGCAATTTTTGCCGCCTTCAAAGCGCGAATATCTTCAATGGACTTGACGCCGCCCGACGCGATAACTTCTGCGCCAGAAATTTTAGCAAGTTCGGCGAAACTCTCCGCATTGACGCCGCTCAACATGCCGTCTTTGGAAATATCGGTATAGATAATCGTCTTAACGCCCGCCGCCACAATTTTTCTAGCAAGCTCATCAGCTTTGACCGCGCTTGACTTTTCCCAACCGTGAGTCGCCACAAAGCCGCCGCGAGCATCAATCCCGACGATAATTTTATCGCCGAACTTTTTAGCCGCGTCCTCGACAAGCGAAATATTTTCAACGGCGACACTGCCCAGAATCACGCGACGAACTCCCAACGCTAAAAGCTTTTCAATGTCGTCAAGGGTGCGAATTCCGCCGCCAACTTCGATAGGAATTTTAACGGCGTCTAAGATATTTTTTATGGCGGTGATATTTTGCGGCGAACCTGCCCTTGCGCCGTCCAAATCTACGATGTGTAAGAACTTTGCGCCCATTGACTGCCACTTGAGCGCAGTCGCTTGCGGGTCGTCGGAATAAACAGTTTCCTTGTCGAAGTCGCCTTGAATCAGTCTAACGCATTTGCCGCCGCGCAGGTCTATCGCAGGAAAAATTATCATCTCTGTACCTCCTCAGCCTTGATAATTAAAATTCAATGAGTAAAAACGAAATATAGAACACCCAGAGCGATTGCTATGACACTGCCCGCCATAATTTGGCTATGACGCGACATTGAACGCATTTCATTTTCTAACCTATCCATGCGAGCATTTAATTCGCGTTTTGTGTCTTTCATCTCGTTGCGCAAATCCTTCATTTCGCCGCGCAAGTCACGTATATCCTCGCGGATTTCCCTTAGTTGCATTAGGATAAAATCGTCGCGTGTAAGTGGAATTGTTTTTTGTTCTTTAAGTTGCGGTTGCATATCAATCACCTCGCCGCCATTATATCATTAAATGCTGATTGCTTTTAGCCCCCAGCTACGCAAAATTTCAACGGCTTTATCGGCGAAGACCGGCAGAAGTTTTTGCATTTCAGGTGTAAGTTCCGTGCCCGCCTCTAAGCTGAACGGCTGCGCCCCGATTAACTCGACGTGCGGAATTTTTTTGCCGGATAGCTCCAACATTGTCAACACGTCTTGAATTCCGACTTCATGCGCCGAAATTTTTTGCGCGAAGTGATTTTTAATCTCGTCGTTGCACAGGTGAAAAATTTGTCCAGGCTCCGCACCGCCGTTAATCGAATCGATAATCAGCAGACGCTTTGTCCCCGTCACGAAATGAGTTAGTTCAACACCGAGCGTCCCGCCGTCAATTAGTCCGACGTTGTCAGGGAAGGTGAAATTTTTCTGCAGATACTCGACGACACGAACGCCAAAACCTTCGTCCGATAAAATAATATTGCCAATGCCCAACACTGTATTTTCAGCCGTGAATAAACTTTCCATTAACGCGCCACCTTTCCTAACAGCCACGCGCACCAATCATCAAGCCCCGCGCCCGTCGTGCAACTCGTTTCAAATATTTTTATCGTCGGGTGCAACGTCGTCAAATCTTCTCGCGCCGATTGCAAATCAAAGTTCGTGAACGGTAGCAAGTCAATTTTATTTAGCAATGCGGCTTCCGACTCCTTGAAAATCAGCGGATATTTCAGCGGCTTGTCATCGCCTTCGGTTATCGACAGTACGACTGATTTAAAATTTTCGCCAATGTCAAACTCGGCAGGGCAAACTAAGTTGCCGACGTTTTCGACGATAAGAAAATTAATTTCGGCAAGGTTAAGCGACGCGCAAGCCTTTTGAATCATTGGCGCATCAAGATGACAGCCGCCCGCCGTGTTAATCTGAATCACTTCGACGCCCGCCCGCTCAATTCGTTCAGCGTCCTTAGCCGTGAAAAGGTCGCCTTCAATCACCGCAATTTTAATTTTATCGGCAAGATTAGCCAAAGTTTTTTCAAGCAAAGTCGTTTTGCCTGAACCCGGCGAGCCCATTAAATTCATAACAATAACGCCGCGTTCGGCGAAAATTTTTCTGTTCTGCGCGGCAATCTCGTCATTCGCGCCCAAAATATTTCTCATTAATTTTACTTCCAATTTCAACCCTCCAGCGCAATTATTTCACTTAGAGTTTAACGAAATTTTTCAGAATCTGCAAGCCGACATCGCCGGACTTTTCGGGGTGAAATTGCGTCGCGAAAATATTTTCAAACTCAATCGCCGCCGTAACTGTTTCGCCGTAAGTTGTCGTTGCCGCGATTATATTTTTATCGTCGGGGGCGGCGTGGTAGCTGTGGACGAAATAAAAATATGGCTCGCTATTCAGCCCCGCGAAAAGTTTTGAGTCGCCAAATTTTATCGAGTTCCAACCCATGTGCGGAATTTTCAAATTGCCTGCGCGGATTCTTTTGACGCGCCCGTTAAAAATTTTCAGCCCGTCAACTTCGGGCGATTCCTCACTGCCCGCAAATAAAATCTGCAACCCGACGCATATTCCTAAAAGCGGTTTGCCAGAAGAAATTTCTTGCTTAATCGTCGGAATTAATCCAGTCGCTGCAAGATTTTTCATGCAGTCGCCAAAAGCCCCCACGCCCGGCAGAATAATTTTTTCAGAACGCCGAATATCTTCCGCCGCGCTCGAAATTTTCACGTCGCCGCCAACATACGCCGCCGCTTTCGCCACGCTGTACAAATTTCCTACGCCGTAATCAATCAAAACTATCATCATTGCACCTCGCCAAAAATTTTTCCCTTATGCTATCAGCTATCATTTTCAAAATCAAATGCTAAGCCCCTAAAGTTTTTAGAAAATTCAGTTGCTCGCGCAACAACGCCAAAAATTTTTCAATGATATAATCAGCAAAATTTATCGAAAGGAGCTAAGTCTTGTGCGGAAAATTTTTTTGATTGTCCTGCTTGTTGGCTTTGTCGCCTATGCGGGCTTTAATCTTGCCGAGAGTGTAACGCCTTACGTCTCGATTGCTGAAGCGCGAGCGTCTTCAAATAGCGTGCAAGTCAAAGGTCTGCTCGATAAAACTTTTCAGCCCGTGCAGAGCGGCGACAAATTTAATTTTAGCCTTCAGGACGAACAAACCGGCGAAACTATGCGTGTTATCTTCGACGGCATGAAGCCAGACCAATTCGACGAGGCTTATCACATTGTCGCAATCGGCAAGTACGCGGCGGCGGACGAAACTTTTCACGCGAAAAAACTTCTGATTAAATGTCCGTCGAAGTACGAAGGGCAGAAACCCCAAGTTTGATTGAGGGGGAGTGGTATTGGTAGGAAATTTACTTTTAGGCGGCGGCTTGACGGCGGCTCTGGCGGCAATGATTATCTGCCTAGCGCAAAAAATCCCTTCTGCGCGGACGGTAAAAATAATCGCGCTTGTCTCGGCAGGATTTATCACGACGGCAAGTTTGCTATTATGGATTTTGCTCTTTGAAAATGATTTCAGCGTCGAATACGTCGCAAGTTACTCATCAACGACGCTCCCGACGATTTATAAAATATCGGCGTTTTGGGCGGGGCAACAAGGCTCATTTCTGCTATGGCTAATGATTCACGCGATAGTTGGCGCGGTGCTAACGTTCCGGCGAACTTCGGCGGCGGCATTGGGAATATATTTCTTAATGCAAAGCGTGCTAGTCTTCCTAGTTTTAGCAAAGTCGCCGTTTGCAGAACATTCCGCGCAGGTTTATGAAGGCGTCGGGCTGAATCCGCTACTGCAAGATTTCTGGATGGCGATTCACCCTCCGATAATTTTTGTGGGCTATGCATTGTTAGCGGTGCCGTTCGCGTTAAGTTTAGGAAATTTATTAACGGAGGCGGCGTCGCGAAGTTGGCTTGAAGAGGCTCGCAAGTGGACGTTAGCGGCATGGGGTTTCTTAGGCGCAGGAATATTTATCGGCGGCTATTGGGCTTATAAAGTTTTAGGCTGGGGCGGCTATTGGGGCTGGGACCCGGTCGAAAATTCGTCGCTAGTCCCCTGGCTATTGGCGGCAGTCCTATTGCACTTGATAAATCTTGCGCGGAAAAAGCCGGCGGTCTTAGCTCAAGCACATGTCGCGGCGACGTTCACATATTCGCTAGTAATTTACGGGACGTTCTTAACGCGGTCGGGGATATTGGGCGATTTCTCGGTTCATTCGTTCGCGGGAACAAGCATAGGCGTTACGATAGCCCTTGCAAACGCACTTGTATTAATCGGCGGGCTGTCGATAATCTTCGCCAAAGCTAAGCAACTGCCGCAGGGCGAACTTTATAAATCGTACGGCGAATCGACTTTTATAATCTTGCTAGGGTGCCTGTTGCTTATATTCATTGCGACGATAGTTTGGATAGGAATGTCAATGCCGCTGTTGACGCAAATAGTTGGACAAGCGGCGGCGGTCGACACGGATTTTTATATCAAAAGCACTTCGCCGATAGCGTTAGCCCTAGCCGCACTGATGATTTACACGTTTATAAAATTCGGACGCTCAATAAGTCTCGGCGGAAAAATTGCGCACGTCGGATTTTTAGCAATGCTTGTGGCTATTGTTATTTCCGCGCAGGGCGAAACCGTTACTCAAGAACTTCAAACCCGCCAGAAAATTTTAGTCACGGGACACGAAATAATTTACGAAGGGCAAGTTTTCAAAGAGGACGAACGCCAAAAATTTTACGTCTACAATGTGGACGGCGAAATTGTTCGGGCTTTAACGAAACTGCGCGGCAATGGAGAGGACGCCGCCCGCGAACCTGCTATTTTAAAAAATTTCAGCGGAGATATTTATATCGCACCACACGCGCCGCAAATTGATAGCGTTCAAGAGCTAATGCTGACCAAAGGGCTTTTCGCAATGGACGGCGAGCTTGGCTACATTTTCGAGGACGCGCACATTGATTACGACGACAACAATAAACCAATTCAAGCGACGGCGGCAATCACGATAACAGACGGCGAAATTTCGGAAGTAATTCACCCAACAATTATCGTGACGCCCGACGGCGGCTCGTCCAAAGCGATTGAGGCTTTCAAAGGCAAAAGGCGCGTTCGCTTGACGGGCATATCGGGCGATTTAGAAAAGGCACGGCTAGAAATCCTGCCGACGCTTGATAAACTTTCCGAAATGCCCATAACTGCGACAATTTCAACTAAGCCTTATATCTGGCTTTTATGGTTAAGCGTCACGGCAATTTGTACAGGAACTATGTTAGCGATTAGAAAACGTTAATATAACATTGGATATCTCGTCGCGTTACTAGCGAAGCGCAACGGAGCGTACGAACGCGGCAACAACGTTGGAAATTCTAAACGGTCAATCGCGTACGCTGTTTGCTACTTTTCAAAAGTAGGAAGGAGGAGGAATGATGTGCTTAAAATCTTTGCTTGAAAGACATACGCTAAAATGTTTAATCGGCGGCTTTGTCGTCGGAGTGTTGGCTGTCGGCGTAGGAACGGGAGTATTGCACGCCACTGGCACGAAAGAATTTTGCGGGCAATGTCACTCAATGAAGCATGAGGCGGCAACGTTTGAAATGTCAAGCCATAGAAATCAAGATTGCGTCGAATGCCATTTGCCGCACGATAACACCGCGCACTATCTGATTGAGAAGGGGCGCACCGGTATGGTCGATATGTATCACGAAATGATGCGCGATTATCCCGAAAGAATCAAACTGGACGCCGACGCAAGAAAAATGGTCGCTGAAAATTGCGTGCGTTGTCACGGCGCGACTATGTCTTACGTTGAGACTGCGCCCGAAGGCTCGCAGGACGATTGCTTGAAATGCCACAGCAAAATTGCACACGGCGCGAATCATTTGGAAGGGGGTATAACAGTTGAGTAAGATGCAAAAATACATTGCGGGCGCGCTCGTCCTATGCGTTGCGTTCTTTGGCTTAATGTTCGCCAGAGTAATCGCCAAGCCCGCTACAAAATTTGAACTAAGACAAATTCCAGAAGACCAGAAATTAACGCGAATGGCTTACGCTGAAGCTTATCCGTTGCAGTTTAATTCCTACAAAATGACAATGGATAAATCGCCTAGCCCGACCGGTTTTGGCGGCGCAGATGCTTATTCGCATTTAACCGAACAGCCCGAACAAATCGAATTGTTCAAGGGCTACAAGTTTTCAATTCAGTATGACGACGACCGTGGGCACTGGTACGCCGGCGAAGATATTTTGAATTCTAAACGCCGTCCTGGTCAGCTCGGCTCGTGCATAGTCTGCAAAGGCTCATATATGTACGACGTTTATTTCAAAGAAAGCGGCTGGGAATTTGCCTCTAAGCCGTTCGACGAAGTTGTCGCGCCGATTAAAGATGATGAATGGTTCGGTTGCTCTTCCTGCCACGACCCCGAAACTATGAAGTTGCGCATTTACAATCAAGGCTTTGTCGAGTCAATGGCGGAACTTGGAATTGACGTTAGCAAGGCGTCGCATAATGACATGCGCGCTTATGTCTGCGGACAATGCCATAACGAATACTATTTCAAGAAAAAAGAAGATGGGCGCGTTCATATGCCGTTCGCCAATGGTCTTGGTCCCGAAGAAGAATGGAAATATTATCACGACGGGCACGACCCGAAATTCGATTACGATTGGATTCACCCCGACAGCGGCGCAGCTATGTTGAAAGTTCAGCACCCCGACTTTGAAGTTTGGACGGATTCTGTTCACGCGCTTAATGGCGTCACCTGCGTTGATTGCCATATGCCTTACATGCGTCAGGACGGCGTCAAATATACTTCGCACTACATGACGAACCCGCTTAAACATTACGATACGGCTTGCGCGAAGTGCCACGACGAATCCTACGAAACTATGTTGCACCGCGTCCAGACGATTAACGACAATACATTTAAACTTTTGCGCATGGCAGGTCAAACGACGGCTCGCGCTCACAAAGTCATTAAAGCCGCGCATTTGGCGGGCGCAACTGATGAACAGCTTGCCGAATCCCGTCAACTCGTCCGTGAGGCGCAGTGGTATTGGGATTGGGTCAGTGCTGAAAGTGCAATGGGCTTCCACAATCCCGATAAATGCATGAAGGCACTTGGCATTTCGATTGACGCCGCGCACAGAGCTATTGAAAGCGCAACAGCCGCAGTCAAAGGCGGTCAACTTGAAATTGAAGCAATGCCGACCGAACCTTTCACGGATACAAAATTTGCCGACGCGATTAAACCTGGTATGGCTCCACCGGCACAAGCTCCGGCTCCCGCACAGTAAAAAACATTTCCATATAAATTTATCGCCGCTCGCTTGAGTGGCGTTTTTTCTTGAAAAAATTTTTACACTGTGATATTATTTGCGCAGTTAAAAAGACAATTTTAATGACCGGTTTCGGTAATGCACCGACTCCCTCCCGATTAACAAATGATTAACGATTGAAGAGCCGTGTACTAGACGGCTTTTCTGCACTTAGACTAATCTAAATACATGATGCTAGGATGGTGTTAATGAGGCTGAGTATGAGCTGAATTCAATCGTGTTTGTCCATAACATCACCCCCTCTAAGTTTGTTGAGAGGAAGCCGGCACCTAGACCTGCCAATCAAAATAATTTTTATAAACGCCGCGAACCAAGCGGATATTTTTTACTTGCGCGGCGAAAAGTCTTGTGCTAAAATGCGCTTGTCTTTTTTCAGAGAAGAGGTGATTTAGTATGTCAGCTTACTGTGAAATTTGTCAAAAGGGCGCGATGTCCGGCATGAATGTCAGCCACTCGCACTTGAAGACTAAACGCAAATGGAAACCGAATATTCAGCGCGTGCGGGCAATTGTCGACGGCAAAATTCAGCGCGTCAACGTCTGCACCCGTTGCCTTCGTTCCGGCAAAGTTCAGCGTGCAATTTAATCTAAGCAAAATAAAACTCCTCGACAGAAAGTTGTTGAGGAGTTTTTGATTTATACGGAGAAATTTTTCCGCTCGGAAAAATTTAGCCCGACAATACAAATTGCGAATATCAGCCAATAAACGCGCATTGCGCTAAAACTCGCAATGGTGTAATCGGTCAACCCGTAAAGCATTAAGCCGAGCGTCGCTGAAAAAATTATCAGCCCGTAATAATTATTCGCCCGCCGCCACGACCAATATAAAATGTAGCCGAAAAGCATGCAGAATAAAATCAATCCCGGCAAGCCCGTTTCCGCCCAAAATTGCAAATAGACGTTGTGCGTATGCCCTTGAAAGCGTTCCTTCGCCTCGTCGAGAATATATTTTTCCTGATACGCCGCCTCGTAATTGCCAAAGCCAACGCCCATTAAAGGATTATCTTCGATTACGTGTACCGCGCTTTTCCACATTAAAAATCTTTCCGAAACTGATTGCTCCGAAGTCGGATTGGCTAAAGTTGCTAGGCGATTGAAAGTTTTCGGCGACGCCATTAAAAATATCCCGCCCATTACGACGAAAATTATTGCCGCCGCGCAGATTTTTTTCCAACTTCTTAGGCGAAATGCGACAATGAACGCCAAAACAATCGCTAAGGCAAGCCATGCGCCACGCGTGTTAATCATCACGAACGCCGCGAGCGATACCAGAAAATTTATTCCGTAGAAAAGTTTTTCGGCAAGATTGTCGTTGTCCTTGAGCGTAATAATTAAAAACGTCGGCAAGAGAATCAGATAAAGCATTGTGCTTTGCATAACCGAGCCGTGCAGAAAAGTTATCGGTCGGTCGACGCCATGCGCCGCTTGATAGAAAATATAGGCGTCGTCAATGAGTAGCGAAAATGTCAATGCGATTAGTATTCCCGACAAAATTTTTTCCTGACGAATAATCACGCCCAATAGCAGGAAAATAAACATGCCATGATTGTAAATCACCCACTCAATCGCGTCGTCATTTAGCGGAATTGTCATGCCGCCCCAAATGTAGGAGATTATCAGCCACGCCATAAACGCCGCCATTAGCAATAAAATTTTCCTGCAGGGCACAAAGTCGCGCAGTGAACATTTCTTTTGCCAGAGCATTGCGAAGAATATTAAAAAAAGAATCCGAACGCAATTTCTCGCGAACGGTTCAGAAATGCACGCGCCCAAGCCGAAAAGTATAAGTATAATGGGCGTTGCTTTTAAAATTTTGTCCATAATGTCCCCTGTCTCAGGTTGAATATTCACTGTTAATCGCGACGTAACGATAAGATAAATCGCAAGTGTAAACGGTCGCTGAAGAATTCCCTTGCCCAAGTTCGATATTAACTGTTATGTCGTGAGCGGCAAGGATTTTCTTCATGGCGTCGACGTTAAATTTTGTGACAAGTCCTTTTTCGTAAACCGTCAGCCCGCCGAAATTGATAGCGACTTTTTCGGGAACAATCTTCACGCCCGAATAGCCGACCGCGCAAATAACTCTGCCGGCGTTAGGGTCTTCGCCGAAAAACATTGTCTTGCACAGCGGAGAATTGGCAATCGCCATACCGACTTGTTTAGCGTCCGAAAAGCTTTCCGCGCCCGTGACGTTGACTGTAATAAATTTGGTTGCGCCTTCGCCGTCGGCGGCAATACGCTTTGCAATCTCAGTGCAAATATTTTTAAGCGTCTCGTAAAATTTCTGATAATCGGCGTCACGCGAGACGATTTTTTTATTGCCCGCCGCGCCATTCGCCAAAACGACGACAGAATCATTGGTGCTCATGTCGCCATCAACGCTAATCATGTTGAAAGAAAGTTCGTTAGCGTCGCTTAAAGCCTCCTGCAAAAGTTTCTGGTCAATATCGGCGTCAGTTGTGATAAAGCAAAGCATGGTAGCCATATCAGGGCGAATCATGCCGGAACCTTTCGCAATTGCGCCGAAACGAACTTCAACGCCGCCGATTTCGACTTCAGTCGCGCAAGCTTTGGAATAAGTATCTGTCGTTATAATCGCGTTGCCGGCATTAACGGAGCCTTCGCGGGAAAGTTCTTTGACGGCGGCTTTAATCCCGTTCTCCATTTTCTCCATAGGCAAATTTGAACCGATAAGCCCCGTTGACGCGACGATAACATCATCTGCGCGGCAGTTCAATTCCTTAGCGGCGATAGCTGCCGTTTTCTCAGCGTCGCGGATACCTTGTTCACCAGTGCAAGCGTTCGCGCAACCGGCATTTGCAACGACCGCATGAGCCGTTCCGGTGCCGACGACGATTTTACTTAAATGAACCGGAGCCGCCGCGACAAGATTTTTAGTGAAGACTCCCGCGACCGCCGCTTCTTTTTCGGTGTAGATAACAGCAACGTCGAGATTGCCATTTTTCTTGATACCTGCGCGGACGCCCGCCGCCTTAAAGCCTTTCGGATAAGCGACGCCCGCATTTTTATGTTTTTCACTGAACATTTAAAAGCCTCCTTAAGGATAAATCGGAACGACATCAAGGGCAATGCCTTCGTAGAAGCCCGCCGCAATGTTGAAATTCTGAACGGCTTGCCCCGCCGCGCCCTTAACAAGATTGTCGATAGCGGAAAGAATTATAACACGCCTTGTGCGTTCGTCAATGTGCCAGCCAATGTCGCAGTAATTCGAGCTACGCACAAATTTAGTTTCGGGATAAGCTCCGCGCCCTAAAAGCCGGATAAATTTTTCCGCGCCGTACATTTTCTGGAAGGCGGCGTCAATCATATCGTCGGAAACATTTTCCTTGATAGTGGCGTAACACGTCGCCAAAATTCCACGCGACATAGGTACTAAATGCGGCGTGAAGTTTATTATAGTTTCTTCGCCGCTCAAATCTTTTAAAGCCTGTTCAATTTCGGGCGTGTGCCTGTGGTGCGCGACGTTATAAGCTTTGAAGTTGTCGTAAAGTTCGGGGAAGTGGTTGCCGAGCTTAAGCCCTCTGCCCGCTCCAGAAACTCCGCTTGCCGCGTCGACGATTATTGAGTTGGCGTCGATAAGATGATGTTTAACGAGCGGCGCGAGCGCAAGAATTGAAGCGGTAGTGAAGCAACCAGCATTGCCGATAATTTTTGCTTCGCGAATTTCATTGCGATAAATTTCGGCAAGCCCGTAAACCCTTTTGGCGTCCTTGTGCTTGTGCGGGACGTTGTACCACGCCTCATAAATAGCGGTGTCACTGAAACGATAATCCGCGCCTAAATCGATAATTCGGACGGGAAATTTTTCGAGCTTTAATCCGACGTCCATAGCGTGACCATGTGGCAGGGCGATAAAAATAAAATCGCTGTCCTTGCCAATGTCTTCAATTTCGGCAAGCGATTCGAGCATTAAATCGCAAATGCCGCGCAGGTGCGGATACAGTTCGGAAATTTTTTTCCCCGTGTGACTTTCTGAAGTTATATGGGCGAGTTGAGCTTGCGGGTGGCGAATCAGAATTGAAAGCAATTCTGCGCCCGCGTAGCCCGTCGCGCCTATTACACTTACTTTGACCAAAATATTTTAAGCCTCCTAAAAATTTTTCCCGCCAATTATATCACATATTAAAAAATCTGAACCATTCGGCAAGAATTCTATCTTGATTAGCCAAAATATACGATTCGATTTTGCGCAAGTCTTTAGTGGGAATTTGTCCGTTGTTGTGCGCCAATTCCACGCCGTCACGCTTTACCCAAAATTTTGTCGCGCCCGCAGTTTGTCTACCTTTTGAAACGTGGACGTGCGGCGGCTCGTCCTGTTCGTTCGCCCAGAAATAAATCGCGTATCCTAGAAAATCTTGTAAGACTTTAGGCATTTAAGCCACCGCCCTTTTGAGCGAATTCCCAAATCAAAAATGCGTTGTTCCGCATGTACTCGCGCAGTCTGAAAAGTTCGTCTTCCGAAAAGCCAAATGCCTTTTGAAAATTGTAGTGCGGAATTCTGCCGTCAGCGAAGTCAAAGCCATTTTGATTATTCGGGCGTTCAAAGTGGACGCGCACGCATGGCATAGAATATTCGTCGGTCTCAAGTGCGCTATGCGTCGTAACAATATTGTCAAACGTTGCGTAGTAATACATTTTCTCTCCTCCTAAAGTTTTTCGCCGGTGATAATCCATACGGGATTTAAAACTTGATTCATATCGTGGGCGCGAATTTTTTTCAGGCGCGTTATTTGCACTTGGAACGCATCGTATTTTATGTGATGTCCTCTAAAATATGCTAGCGCAGTTGCCGCCGTTTGAATCGTGATTGCGTTTATGACAATGTGCCCGCCGCTTTTAAGTTTCGCGTAAAGTATGTCAAGAATTTTTTCGAGCTTGCCGCCGCTCCCGCCGATAATCGCCGCGTCAATTTCAGGCAAAATTTCTAAACCTTTGGGAGCCTCCGCGCAGATAATTTCCACGTTATCGACTGAAAATTTTTCGACGTTGCGCTTTATCAGTTCGATAGCATCAGGCTTTCTTTCGACGGCAAAAATTTTCCCATTCGGCGCAAGGAGTGCCGCCTCAATCGAAATTGAACCCGTCCCCGCGCCCACGTCCACGACAACTGAATCAGATTTAATCTGCGCCTTCGCCAAAGTCAAAATCCTAATCTCCTGCTTAGTCATCGGTACATCGCCGCGAATAAATTTTTCGTCCTCAATCACGCAATCGCCCCCTAAAGTTTTATCACTATGTTAAATCGCTTGAAAAGTTCGGCTATCGGGAACCATAGCAAACACCATAACGCGCAGAATAATGTTGCGCCAATTTCCGTCGAAATAAATCCCGCCGTCGTGTGCTGATACAGCCAGAAATAAATTCCGCTGTTCATAATCAGAAATGTTAGTACGAAATTGTTCGCGAAGAAGAAAAATAGCGGATTTCTGCCGAGCGTGTCGAAGGGTTGCGCAAAATTTTTTGCCCGCGCAGAGACCGCAAAAATTTTCGTGAGTAACGCGAGCACTAGGAAATTGCCGCCCGCATTTATCAGCGCAAAAGGCGTCGTCCATAATTTTTTTGAGATAATGTCAAAGTTGCTCCATAAGCCGCCCGCGATTAACAGCGCAATTCCTAGTCCGACCATTAGAAAAATTTTGTCGCGCAACGTAGCATTGTCGATTAAAATTCTCCCAGCTAAATAGCCGAATAATACTGACGCCGTGCCCGCAATCGAGCCGTAAAGCCCTTCAGGGTCGTGCGTGGGCGTGTAAATATGATTCGCGCCGGGAAAAATATAATCAACTGCGCGGCTGATATTGTGCGCTTCGCTGAAAGGATTATCCGGCGCGTAAACGTGATAGCCCAAAGACGACAGCGACAAAATCACAATCGCCGCGATAAATATTCCAATGTCGTTTTTTATCGCCCGCACAATGAAAATTCCCAGCGCGTAAGTCACTGCGAGCCGCTGAAGTACTCCGAAAAGTCGCCCGTGCAAAATTGCCGCGTCGAAAAAATTTCCTAAGGTGAAGTCCGCGACGAACAGAAAATTTATTATCGCCGGCAGGAAGTTCAAAAATAATCCGACCGCGAACATTAACGCCGTCCGCTTTAAAATTCGTCTTGTTGTGAACGGGCGTTTTGACATAGAAATTGCCGCGCCCGCACCCATTGCGAAGGCGAACATTGGAAAAGCAATGTCGGGAACGGTTAGCCCTGCCCAATCAGCGTGTTGAAGTACGGAATAAATTTCATCGGGTGGCGCGTCCAAGAACAGCATAATTGTTATCGCGATACTTCGCAGAACGTCCAATGAATAAATTCGTTTCGACATAAAATTTCCTCCAAAATCTTCTGCGATAAATTTTACCACAGCCCGCAAGAAAAATCTGCCTGCCGATTTTATAAATAAAAAAAACCCGCCACTTTCGACGGGATTTTTAATTAGAAGTTTTTCTTGTCGTTAATATTTCTTAAGGCATCATTGCCTGCCGCCGCAACCTCGTCCAGTTCTTCAAGCGACATCTCCTCATTGATTGCCCTGCGGCGAAGTTTCAATCTGAGTAAGAGACTGTCCTTTATTTTGCTGAACTGCGAGAAGTCAACCTGTCCTAATCTTTCTTCTATCATCATTTCAATCACTCCTTAATTTATTTCTTGCCTCTTATACGTTTGAAAATCGATTTTGTTACATGTCAGTCAGAATTTTTTTAAGCTTGGCAAGAGTGCGGTGGAGTGTCGTGCGGACGTTGGCTTCACTCATCATCAAAATTTCGGCGATTGAGCGCGTATCCATATCCGAAAAATATCTAAGCTCGACAATTCGCCGCTCGCGTTCGTTCAGCTTATCCAATGCGGCAAAAAGTTCGCGGTGTCCTTCCTTCTCCAAAGCTTGCGCTTCCGGCTCTTGATATTCGGGCGCGGCGGGGTCGAAGAAATCTTCCCACTCTGTTTCCTGATTTTTTTCTACATGGCGTGCGTGGTCGATTATTGAATTTGTTGCGATACGGAAAAGCCACGTCGAGAATGCCGCTTGCGTCGGATTATATCGCTCCAAATTTTCGTTCATCTTCACGAAGGTTATACTTGTTATGTCGTCGGCGTCGGCAGAATTTTTTACCCGCGTATAAACGAAATTATAAACTCGCGGGAAAAAGTGTTCGTAAAGTTCCTCGAATGCCTCTTCATCAGTGGTCGCTCGTTGCGCCAACATGTTGTAATAGTTAATGTCCTGCATAAAAACTCCTTGATTAGGGATTAGGATTCAGGAACTAGGAACTAGTTGAAAATTTCTAGTCCCTAATTCCTAATTCCTAATTCCTAACTCCTAATTCTTCCAAAGTACAACGCCAGTACGCGCCGGAATGTAAAGCTTGAGCCAGTCTTTGTCCTGCCTGTCGTAAACTGGGTCGTAATTAGTGTAGTGCGGAACTGTATCGTCCGTCAAGCCGAAGCCGCCAAAAGCTTTATCGTCCGTGTTGAGCATAACGTCGTAATCGCCCTTCGGAACCAAAAAGCCATAGTCAACGAAAGATTTAGTCGGCGAAAAATTGAACACGAACAGCAAACGCCCGCGCATATAAGCAAGCACTTGGTCGGCGTCGTCGTGCCAAATTTCGCGAACGGGCAAATTTGCAAAGTCCGGTTCAGCCTTGATAACTGCAATCATTGCCCTATCAAAGTCGCCCAACTCATGATAGCAAAGCGATTTATCGTCCGCCAAATGCCATTGACGTTTAGCATATTTATGGCTCCAGCCGTTGCCCTCACGCGGGAAATCAATCCATTCGGGGTGCCCAAACTCGTTGCCCATAAAGTTCAGATAGCCGCCGTTCATAGTCGAGAGCGTCACGAGCCGAATCATTTTGTGCAACGCAATGCCGCGATTAGCAATGTCATTTTCGTCGCCCTTCTTGAAGTGCCAATACATATCGGCATCAATCAGCCGGAAAATAATTGTCTTATCGCCAACCAACGCTTGGTCGTGGCTTTCGGCGTAGGAAATTGTTTTTTCATCTGCGCGGCGGTTTGTCATTTCCCAGAAAATACTAGACGGTTTCCAATCCTCGTCGCGCTGTTCCTTAATCATCTTAATCCAATAATCCGGGACGTTCATAGCAAGGCGATAGTTAAAGCCAAAGCCGCCGTCCTCAAATTTGCTGGCGAGTCCGGGCATGCCGCTAACGTCCTCTGCAATCGTGACGGCGTCGGGCTTGACTTCGTGAATCATTTTATTCGCCAACATGAGATAGCAAATCGCGTTGTCGTCTTGGTGCCCGTTGAAATAATCGCCGTAGCCCATGAACGCTTCGCCCAATCCGTGACTGTAATACAGCATGGAAGTTATCCCGTCAAAGCGGAACCCGTCGAAGTGGTATTCTTCCAACCAATATTTGCAGTTGCTAAGCAGGAAATGCAAAACGTCATCTTTGCCGTAATCAAAGCACAGACTATCCCACGCGGGGTGCTCGTGGCGGTCGCCTTCGTAGAAAAATTGGTTCGGGTCGCCCGCGAGATTGCCTAAGCCTTCGACTTCATTTTTGACGGCGTGACTGTGCACAATGTCCATTATAACGCCAATGCCCATTTGATGCGCCGCGTCAATCATGTCCTTCAATTCGTCGGGCGTACCGCAACGGCTACTCGGCGCGAAAAAGCTACTTACATGATAACCGAAACTGCCGTAGTAAGGGTGCTCCTGAATCGCCATAACTTGAATTGCGTTGTAGCCCGCTTGCTTGACACGCGGCAGAATATTTTCCTTAAACTCGGTATAAGTGCCGACTTTTTCGGCGTCCTGCGCCATGCCAACATGACATTCGTAAATCAAAAGCGGATTAGTATCAATCTTGAAACCTTCGTCGTGCCACTCGTGCGGATTTTCGGGATTCCAAACCTGCGCGGAGAAAATTTTAGTCTGGTCGTCCTGCACGACGCGCTGACACCACGCCGGAATTCTTTCGCCCTCGCCGTTTTCCCAATGCACTTTCATTTTATAAAGGTCGCCGTGTTTGAGCTGATTCTCCGAAAGTTTCAGCTCCCAGTTGCCGCCGATAAGTCGTTCGCAACGATATGCTTCGTCCTCTTGCCAGTTATTGAAGTCGCCGATTAAATAAATTTTGGTGGCATTCGGTGCCCATTCGCGGAAACCCCAGCCATAGCCGGTCTTATGCAAGCCGAAATACAAATGCCCTGTCGCGAAATCGGAAAGGGTGCGCTTGCCGTCCTGCGTGAGTTGGGAAATTTTCCAGAGCGCGTGTTCGTGACGCCCGCGAATTGCTTCCTCGTAAGGTTCGAGCCAGCCGTCCTTCGCCACCAGCCCAATATGTTCTTTTGCCATAAGATTGCCTCCTTTGATATGTTTTCAGAATCTTCCGTGCAGATTTTAACAAAACTTTTTTTCCAAGTAAAGGATTTTCATTATGCTTAAAGTAATCATGTAAAATTTTTTTTGTGGGTGGAAGTTTTATGTTTGAGCTTAAAGATGAATGATAGAATCCGTCAAAAAATTTCTAAACAAAAAATCCCTCCGCGTCAATCGAAGGAATTTTATCATTTCAACAAGAAAACGCTTTTAAATCCTTCCATAAATCCCCGACGGCAAAATTTTTGTACAGCTTTCCGGCTTTAAAGAAATTCTCAATCTTATTGCCATTTTCGTAAATGATTAAATTCTCTAAAGTCACATCGTCAAAATTTTTATCCAAAAAATATTTCAGATATTTTACCTTGAGCGGTTTAAGACCCATATACCTTGTCGCGACGTCGCCAGGCTTTATAAGACCGACGACGACTAAAGTTTTTTTCTTCAGCTAGCAAGCCGAAAAAGTTTTGAAAAGTTGCGCCGAGAATTTCTTTGACGTTTTCAAGGCGATAATTATCCGCGTGAGATATGATAACTTTATTCATGATGATTTAATTCGTCAAATAAATTTAAAAATCTTTCCAGACACCAAAGCTGCCATTTCTGATTGCCCGTGAATTTTTTCATATCGAGATTTTTCTTAAATTCCGGGCGCGTCGGTCCCTTCCAATCAGCAAAATAAAAATCAACAGGGCGCGGCATTGGAACTTTATCGGGCACAGGGAAATTAGGATATTTTTTGGCGAACAGTTCGCGAATTAAATATTTCGGCTCGCCATTTCGGACGCGGTGCAAGTCAAGCGGCTCAGCCATTTCCAAATTCGCATACGGGTCGAAATAATCAATCTGCGCGGTCTCGAAAGCATTCAGATACGAACTTGAACTTTCAATGGAAAAAACATTGTCCATAAATTGCAGGAAATTAATTTTGTCGCCTTGACGATAACGCTCAAAAAGATAGTTCATGTCAACGGGATTTTCCAAAGCGTCGGCAGGATTCAGGAAGGTGTAACGCTTAGCAAAATCTTCCAATTTCCAATTTTGCGCCAAAAGTTTATCCATGCCACCGAAAATTAAATCGCTACTCTCGCCGATAATCATGCAGCCGACGCCGTCAGCTTTAGCTTGCAACGCCGCCACAACAAGTTGAGGCTCAATCGAGTGAACCGGTGCGCATTTATTTTTTAAAACTGCGTCGATATGCGGCTCAATCGTCTGCCAATTTATGTCGACGTAATGAAGTCTCAAGTCGTAAGTTTTGGCATAATACTCCGCCCGCGCAAGCTCCTCGCTCTGAAAATTTCCGTTTAAAAATCTGAACGTGTAAGCGTCGCAACCGCTCATGTACGCCGCCAAAATTGCCGAATCCATACCGCCCGATAACATTATGCCGAGTTTCTTTCCGCGCAGGTTAGAAAAATTTTTCTCAATCGCCGCATCAATGTCGTCCGCAGAAGAAACTTTGACTTTGTCTTTAGCCGGCTCAATATTCCTGTGGTGAAGCCCCGCGAAAAAGTCCATGTCGTCGCGCTCAATGTACCTGAACGCAAGATACGAACTCATGCAAAAATTTTTGTCAATCATGTTTTTTCCTCCCGAAGTGAAATTAGCGTTTGATTTATCAGCGTGGAGCTTGTGCCCTTCGTGTACGGGAAATAAACGATCTTAACGCCGACTTGTTTAAATTTTTCTTCCATTTCTTGCCAACGCTCAGATTTATACCAATCGTCGCCCACGAAAAGTATATCGAATTTGAGTTTTTCCCACGCCGCAAATTTATCAATATCTTCTTGCGGAATTGCCGCGTCAACGTACCTGATAGAGCGGACAATTTCCAATCGCTCCTCAAAAGGAATGACAGAACGTTTATTTTTATACCTAACAAGCTCATCGACCGTCACGCCAACAATCAGCTTGTCGCAAAGCCCCTTCGCATTTTTCAACAGGTTTAAATGCCCAATATGGAAAAGGTCATAAACACCAGTCGTATATCCGATAACCAATTTAAAGCCTCCTCTTTGTCATAATGCTTTTAAAAGATTGCACAGAGAATCGCCGTCAAAAATTACATAGTTTGCAATGGAAATAACTTCACTTACAGGTTTATGGACGCCGCCATAAGCTATCGAAATGTCAGCCGCCTTGAACATTGACACATCATTAAAACTTTCGCCAATCGCAATGACTTTGCTAGAAAACTTTTTCAGCTCGCAAATTGCCCTGCCTTTATCAAGAATTTTATCTAGGACGGGAATATTTCTTTCATCAAGGACGCTTGTTGAGGAAAAACTTTTGCAACCAAGTTTCGCGATAATCGGCGCAATCCAACAATCTAAGTTGCCCGTGACGATAAAGCAATTTTCTTTGTGCTCTCGAATAAATGCGGCAATTTCTTCATCAAGCGCGACGCCTGACATTATCTCTTGAATTCTTTTCAGCGGAATATTTCTAAGCATAAGATAGCGCATTTGAAATGATTTTTCAAAGGAAATTCGCCCGCTCAAAGTTAAGTCCGTCAAAAATTTCATTTCGTCCGCGAACCCTAATTCTTTTGCCAGTAGCGGCAATGTCTCGACTTTAGTAATTGTTCCGTCTAAATCAAATGCAAATGCTTTCATCGCTTAATGATTCGACCGCTTATGATAGAAAATGTATTGCTGAAGAATGCCGGCGTTGTTGCCGAAGGCGTCAAAAATATTTTCGCCGTGAAAATCTTGGTCAATCGCCCGCTTAATCCAAATATCGACGGGGGCGCGATTAACTCTGTGATATGCGAACAACGCGACGCAATTAGCAATCTTATCGCCCACGCCCTTAATTTTTTTCAGCGTCTCGACAAGTTCATCATCCGGAAGATTTTTCAGCGCAGTTAAATCAATCTCGCCGCTCGAAATTTTTTCCAGAGCGTCCTTGATATAATTTTTCCGATAAGCAAGCCCCAACCCCGTCAAGTCATTGACAGTCACCGAAGAAATTTCTTCGACACGCGGGAAAAGATAAACTTCACCGACGCGCCGCCCGAATCTTGCACAAATTTTTTCGACTGAAATTCTAATCGACGGAATATTTTTCCGCTGACTGATTATAAAACTTATCAGCATTTCAAAAGGTTCCTGATTCAAAATGCGAATACCTTTGCCAAAGTCGGTCGCGTCGCGCAAAATTTTTTCATAGGGCTTGCCAGCGGCGAAAGTTTCAACTTCGTGGCGAATGCTCGCGTAATTCGTATTAAGGTCGAAATAATTTTTCCAGACGTGCTCCCAAGTCTCCGCGTTGCAATCAGCCTCGAAAAGATTTTCTTCACGCTTGCTGATATGCAAAATATTTTCTCCGATAATAAATCTGAAGACGTCCGGCGAAATTTCCTTAGGGCGGAAGCATTGCCCGCTGTCGGCGATTTTTTTCAAGTCGAAATCGTCCGCAATTTTAATCTCCACTACATAACCTCCCGAAAACTTTTTTGACAATCTGCGCGGGCACGTCGTTAGAAATTTCAACTTCTCCGAAATTTTTCATGAGCACCCAGTTGACTTTTCCGCCAACAGTTTTTTTATCGCGAAAAGTTACGTCGTAAAGTTTATCGGCGTCAAGCCCCGCGCAGTTCGTGACCATGCCGAATTTTTTTATAAGATTTTCAAGCCGCGTGACGTTCGCCGCAGAAGTTTTGCCAAGCTCCGAACTAATTTGCGCCGCCGCAAGCATACCGATAGCGACCGCTTCGCCGTGACGATATTTTTCGTAATGCGTCTCCTCTTCGATTGCGTGCGCCATAGTGTGACCGAAATTTAAAATTCTGCGCAGTCCGGATTCTTTTTCGTCCGCGCCGACAACTTGCGCTTTAATCTCGCAGGAACGCTTGACAATGTGCGCTAAAATTTTCAAGTCGCGGCTAAGAATTTTATCGGCGTTATCTTCAAAATAGCTGAAAAATTTCTCGTCGCTAATCACGCCGTATTTAACGACCTCGCCGAGTCCGGATTTAATTTCACGTTCGGGCAAAGTCTTTAGAAAATTTAAATCGATAAAAACTGCGCGGGGTTGATGAAATGCGCCGATTAAATTTTTCCCCAGCGCGTGATTTACAGCCGTTTTGCCGCCAACGCTGGAATCAACTTGTGCCAAAAGCGTCGTCGGAATTTGAATTAACGAAATGCCGCGCATAAAAGTCGCCGCCACAAAGCCCGCTAAATCACCAACAACGCCGCCGCCTAAAGCAATCACGACAGATTTTCTATCGAGCCCCGCCTCAATCGCTCGCGTATAAATTTTTTCGGCTTCGCGCAGACTTTTAGAAGTTTCGCCGTCGGGAATGAAGGCGACTTCGTAGGGAAATTTTTCCGCGCATAGTTTGAAAATATTTTCCTGCGTGACGAGCAAAGCCTTGCCAGAAATAAATTTCTCGACGCCGCTTAAAATATCCGTGCCGATAAAAATTTCGTAGCTCGCCGCGCCCAAGTCAACTAAAACTTTCTCCATAACTTCAACTCCTAAACTGCCGCAAATATCTACAAATGTCATCGATAATTTGAATCGGCGACCAATTTGTCGTATCAACTTGATAATCTGCGCGGTCGTAAAATTTCTTCCGTTCGGCAAGGAGTTTTTTAATCGTCTCAAGGCGTTCATCTCCGCCGCCGTCAAGAACAGGACGTTCGCCGCGCCGCGCAGTCCGATTGAAAATTTCTTCCGGCTCAGTCGTCAAGCAAATCATTACGCCTGAACTTTTCAGCAAACGCAAATTTTCTTCGTCCTTAATGGTGCCGCCGCCCGTCGCTATCACAAGTCCGCGTCGTTCGCTAAGTTCCTTGACGGCAATTCTTTCAAGCTCGCGGAAATGTTCTTCGCCGAAGGTCTCGAAAATTTTCGGGATTGACATATGATTTTCGTCCTCGATTTTTTTATCAATGTCAATGAATGGTCTGCCAAGTCGCGTCGCCAAAAGTTTTCCAAGACTGGTCTTGCCCGTCCCCATAAAGCCCGTCAAAATTACGTTGTCTTTCATAAGCCAAAATCCTTTGCAAGTCGCTGACGATAACTTTTCAAATTAGCAAGGGTATCGCAGAGCGCGTCGCCGCCGAATTTCCCAACAATCGCGTCCGCCGTGACGATAGCCGCCATTGCCTCGCCGACAACTTCAGCTGCCCATATCGCGCAAGTGTCAGAACGTTCTTTGCTGGCGGTTGTCGGCGTTTTCGTCGCAATGTCGACTGTTCTCAATGGTTTCATCAAAGTTGGAATTGGTTTCATAGCGGCGCGAATGATTAAATCTTCGCCGTTAGTCATACCGCCTTCAAAGCCGCCCGCACGATTAGTTTTGCGAAAAATTTTCCCGTCGTCAATGAAAATTTCGTCGTGGACTTCGCTACCGAGTTTTGAAGCGTTCGCGAAGCCGTCGCCGAGTTCAACAGCTTTTATCGCCTGAATCGACATAAACGCCGCCGCAAATTTCGCGTCCAATTTCCTATCCCATTGAATGTGACTGCCTAAGCCCGCCGGCACGCCCGAAATTTTTATCTCGAAAATGCCGCCGACCGTATCTCCCAAAGCTTTAGCCGCGTCAATGCGCTTTTTAATTTCATCTTCGCCCGTTACGCCGCCCACGCTTAAAACTTCGCCGGAAATTTCGACGCCGCAATTCTGCAGAAAAATTTTGCACAGTGCACCCGCCGCAACGCGCATTGCCGTTTCGCGAGCAGAAGACCTTTCCAAAATGTCGCGCACATCCGAACGAGCATATTTCGCCGCGCCGGTTAAATCTGCGTGACCAGGACGCGCATTAGTCACTTTTTCGCCGAAAGGATTTCCTTCCGCGCTCATGCGTTCCATCCAATTTTTCCAGTCGCGATTTTCGACGCTTAAAGTTATCGGACTGCCAAGCGTTTCGCCAAATCTAATTCCGGATAAAAATTCGACGCGGTCGCTTTCAATTTTCATGCGTCCGCCGCGCCCGTAGCCGCCTTGACGCCGTTTAAGTTCCGCGTTGACGAAGTCGCTTGACACTTTGACGCCCGCAGGCAAGCCTTCCAAAATGCAAATAAGTCGCGAGCCGTGACTTTCTCCGCCGCTAATATATCTTACTCCCATAAATTTTCCTCCGTAAAAAAATAAGCCGTGATAACGCGGCTATTATATCATCTAAAAATTTTTTGTCACGAATTAGGATTAAAGTGAAGTGGGGGGGCGTGCAATATACTTCGTTCGATAGGCACGGCATAGAAAATCACTTCTTCATTCTTTTTCAAACTGCCATACCAAGCGGTATATTTTCTGAGATAATAGACGTAATCTTGGCAAATCGACTGCAGGAATTGTGGCACGGTTAAAAGGTCTTCCTTGAGATGATAGACGCAAATCGCCATAACTGGACGGTCCGATTGGATAATATCTTTCATGGATTGAAGCATTGGAAGTTCTGCGCCCTCTATGTCAGCGTTTAGAAGCGTCAATTTATTGCCCGCCAAAATTTTTTCAAAGTCAGTCGTCGCGCCGAGTTTTTCATTAAACGTTTCAATAAGGTTGCGTTTTTCTGGTGGAAGTAATCTCAAGTTATTTATCATAACGTCATAAATGCCTTTGTCAGCTTCGAACGCATAAATTTTTTTCGGCTTAAAATTAAAGCAAAGATATTGGAAAAGCGTATCTCCCGTGTTTGCGCCACAATTAATCCAGCATTCGCCGTCAAGGTGCTTGTAAAGTCGTTCGTATTTGCCACCGAAAAAATATCTCCACAACGTCGAAATTTGTTCGCCTTTGTAAACAGTATTGGCAATGTAGCTTTCAACGTAATAATATAAAGCTAATTTTGAGCGATAATCCGCCAGCGAGTCGAAAAGATTCATTAAATCTTCTTTGTGCGATTGATAATAAAAAATTCTGTTTGAATCGAATTTTGGAATTGAATCTAAGTTCCATCTTCTGGCGTCGTGTTCATTGACAACAAAGGGCAAATTAGGGATTTCTTCAGCCGGGATATTGTTAATTTGTGTGGCAAAAAAATTTGAACTGCCTGAAATGTTTATATCAAGCGCGAACAAAAGAAAAACTTTACGCGGCGTTTTGTCCGTCAACAAAGCTTGCGGAGAAATAATTTCCACGTCGTCAACTTTCTGAAATTCTTTTGGCAGAGAACAAACGACTTTGTGAACGTTTAAGCCGTAACTTTTAAATAGGCGAACATAGGTATGTAAATCATTTTCGGCGACAATGTAAACGTTAGAATTGTTCATTCTGGCGAACGAAACAACGATAAGCAAATTGCCGCTTATTTCGCAACAGTCCTCTTCAATGCGAGTGCTGTCAAGCATTGCGAGCATTTTCTCGCGTAAATCCATAGTCATTCCTCCTAAAAATAAATTGCGATAGCGCGGCTATTATATCATCTAAAAATTTTTTGTCACCCGATAAGTACAGCGTTTTTTTATAAGCGCGTATGACGTTGGGCAGGATTTATAAAAAATATGGCGAAAGTGTTGCCAATAACGCATTGATATTGCGCAAATCGTGTTAAACTTTTTTGGGACTAATTTATTGCGTATCATTTGCCAATCTAAGGAGGGGCGAAAATTGGAAAAAAGGGAGAGTTTATGGGAGGCATATCTGAGACGCGGCTTTTCTCGTCGGAACTTTTTAAAGGGTTGCGTCGCGTTGACATCGCTAATGGGTTTTAGCACGGATATGTTCTCGAAAGTCGTTGAGGCGGCGGAAACAAAGCCGTTGCCGGTCGTTATTTGGATTCACGGTCACGAGTGCACGGGCTGTGACGAATCTTTTATCCGTTCGGGCGCACCGTTGGCGTCTGATGTTGTGTTGTCGTCAATCGCGCTGGAGTACGACCATTTATTGAGCGCGGCTTGCGGCGCACCGTTTGAGGCGCACCTTGACGAAACGATTGCTAAATACAACGGACAATACATTTTGGCGGTCGAAGGCGCGATTGCAACAAAAGATAGCGGCGTTTATTGCATGTCGGGCGGTCATACTTTTACGCACTTATTGGAAAAAGCCGCAAAGGGCGCGGCGGCGATTATCGCTTATGGAAGTTGCTCGGCTTATGGCGGAATTCAAGCGGCTAAACCTAATCCGACGGGTTCAGCGGGCATTGAACGTTTCGTCGGCGGAAAACCGGTCGTTAAAGTTCCTGGCTGTCCTCCGATTCCCGAAGTTATGACGGGCGTTGTTATGCACGTCGCGTTATTTGGAACGATTCCGCCTTGCGACAGTGACGGGCGTCCGAAGCAATTTTACGGCAACAGAATTCATGACACTTGCTATCGTCGACCGTTCTTTGATGCGGGCATGTTCGCGGAGAACTTTGACGACGCGGGCGCGAAAGCTGGTTGGTGTCTTTACAAGCTGGGCTGTCGCGGACCGGAAACTTATAATTCTTGCGGAAATCTGCGTTGGTGGCAGGGCATGAGTTATCCGATTCAATCGGGCGCGCCGTGCATTGGCTGTTCTAATTCTAATTTCTGGGACGAAGACCCATTTACAGACAGACTTCCCAAATATGGCAAGCTCGGCGACGTTGATAAAATCGGCGCGGCTCTTGGCGTCTTGACGGCGGCGGGCGTTGCGGGGCACGCTGTAGCTAGTATCGTTCAGCGCAACCAGCGCGAAAATTTGATTGACGAAGACCATCACGAATAAACGAGGTGAAATTTTATGCAACACGTTGTAGTAGACCCTATCACAAGGATTGAAGGGCACTTGCGCGTTGAAGTTACAGTGGACGAGACGAACGGCACCGTCACCGACGCAATTTCTAGCGGTACGGCGTGGCGCGGTTTAGAATTAGTTTTGAAAGACCGCGACCCCCGCGACGCTTGGGCTTATATTCAGCGTATTTGCGGCGTCTGCACGACTGCCCATGCTCTTGCGTCCGTCCGCGCAGTTGAAGACGCGCTCGGCATTGGAATTCCGCTCAATGCAAATTATATCCGCAACATTATGGCGGCAACTCTGACTGTACAAGACCATTTAGTTCATTTCTATCATCTGCACGCGCTCGATTGGGTTAGCCCCGTCGAAGCCCTTGCAGCCGACCCTGCTAAGACTGCTGAACTGCAAGTCGCGATTTTAAATGCTTATCGCGTCGATTTGAAAGTTCCAAACGAAGTTGTAACCGAAGCTTATCCGCACGACTTCCCCGCCGCAACGCCGCAATATTTCGCGGGCATTAAAGCTAAAGTTCAAGCAATCGTCGCAAGCGGGCAGCTCGGAATTTTTGCCGCGCAATGGTGGGATCACCCTGACTATAAACTTTTGCCGCCCGAAGTCCATTTAATGGCGGTTGCGCATTATCTTGAAATGCTTGACAAACAGCGTGAAATCATTACGCCGCATGTTGTTTTCGGCGGCAAAAATCCGCACCCGCATTACGTCGTTGGCGGTATGCCCTGCTCAATTTCTCTGACTGACGGCAACGCCCCAATTAACACGGCGCGTCTTGCAATCGTCGACCGCGCTATAAATATGGCTCGCGACCTTGTCAACAATTATTATCTGCCCGACCTTGTCGCAATCGGCGCAATTTACGCTAAGGCGGGGCGCGTTGACGGCGGCGGCTTGTCGAAAACTCGCGTGCTTGCTTTTGGCGATTATCCGCTGACAGGTTATAAGGGCACGTCAAGCGGCGGCTATTTTGAAAATCTTCTTGTCCGTTCAAATGGCGTCGTTGAAAATTTCGGCGCGGGCGTTCAAAAGGCGGTATTTACTCCCGTCACGGCGGAAGATTTAAAAGCTCCCGAAATTATTACTGAAGGCGTCGAGCACGCTTGGTACGAATACCCCGACAACGCCGCGAAAGATTTGCACCCGTGGAAGGGCGTTACCAAAGATAAATACACTGGACCTAAAACCGGTACGCCGACTATGTGGGAAACGCTCAACGAAGGCGGGAAATATTCTTGGCTTAAAACTCCCAAATGGAAAGGCAAACTTTGCGAAGTCGGACCGCTCGCGCATTACATTGTTATCTACACCAAAGCCGCAAAAGGTTTGCTCCCTGAACCGACTTGGGCTGAACAAATGATGCTCAAGCAAATCGAAGTTGTTTCGACGGTGCTTGGCGTTTCCGCCGAAATTTGGTTGCCGACTATGCTTGGCAGAACTGCTTGCCGTTGCCTTGACGCGCAACTTGCCGCCGAAGTTAATAAATTCTTCTTCGACAAGCTGATTGCCAATATCAAAATGGGCGATACTTCCGTTATGAACAACGAAAAATGGTTGCCTGACACTTGGTCGCCTGATTGCATGGGCGTCGGGCTTTACGAAGCTCCGCGCGGCGGTTTAAGTCATTGGGTTCACATTAAAGACGGCAAAATTTATAACTATCAATGCATTGTCCCGACGACGTGGAATGCTTGTCCGCGTGACGATAAGGCAGGGCACGGCGCGTACGAATTGGCGATGATGACTACGCATGTTGCCATTCCCGATAAGCCGCTTGAAATTGCAAAAGTTATTCGTTCGTTTGACCCGTGCATGGCTTGCGCAACCCATATGTATAACGCTAAGGGCGAGGAAATTAGTATCTTTTCTACCGACCATTTCGGGAGGTGAGCGGCGATGGCGATTAAATCTGTCAAAGAAGTTAAGCGCAAAGAATTTTATTTGTTTAGTCCGTTCCTTAGAATTTTCCATTGGATAATGGCGTCGCAAATTGTAGTTCTGTTCGTGACGGGCTTGCTTATTACAAAGCCAATGAACGTCGGCGCAACCGAGCCTGTTTTCACGAATACTTCAATGGATTTGGTGCGCGACATACATTTTATGGCGGCGTTTATCCTGTGCGCGTCGTTGATTCTTAGGATTTACGGATTTATAATCAACAAGGGCGATAGACTTTTCCCGCGCTTTTGGGAGGGACATTTCTACGAAGAAACTGTCGACGTTGCGCTCCACTACATGCTTTTGAGAGGACACCACGCATCTTTTTTGAGAAATCCTTTGGCTCGTGGCTCCTACGCAATGCTTTATGTTTTGCTTGCGATTGAAATTTTTACGGGCTTTGCAATGTACTTAATGGTAAATCCTTCGTCGACGTTCGGAAAACTTTTCGGCTGGGTCAATACGCTTGTCGGTTCCGAGATGATGAGCCATTACATTCACCATTATGTTGCTTGGTTTATAATTCTGTTCGCGATTGGACATTTTTATATGGTCGTCCGCGCAGAGTTTATGGAAGGCGAAAGCGAAATTTCCAGCATGTTCTCCGGCAAAAAGATTTTGGCGCACAATCCTAAAGACGCTAACGAACTCGACTAAAACATTTACAATAAAAAAATTTCCCCCTCCGAAATGGAAGGGGTTTTTTGTTTATAATCTTAATTCCTATTTGTTCTTCCGAACGCCCGCCAAAATGTTTTTAATCTTATCATCTGCCGATTGAGTAGCTGACTTTTTCGCGCCGGCATTTTCTCTGGCGTTGTTCAAAATGCTTTGGATAGCGGATTGAGCCGGAGCCGATTGTTGAGGAGCCGCCGCCGGAGTATCATCTTTTCTGGCGTTGGCGAGAATATTTTGGATAACGCTTTGAGTTGAGGCGGGTTGTTGAACGGGAGCCGCGACGCCTTCGACGACCTGCGCGGCTTGCGGTTGAGCGGCTTTATCGTATAAAATATTTCCGCAGAAAGTTTGCCCGCCAATTTGCAAAGCGTCAGTATATTGCCACATGTAGCCCTTGAAATTATCTTCGGCGTTGTATTGAGCACTCCAAATCCTGCAGCCGAGCGATTGCCAGTCGATTAAATCTTCAAGCCACGAAAGATTAGCATAGACGCCGCAATTTAACGGCTTAATATTGTCGAGGAAAGCCTTGCAAATGTTGGTTACGTTACTGCGCGAAAAATCGAAGCCGTGACGCTGTTTGTAATTGTCGCTGTCGCCCATTGAAAACCACACGGGCAATTCTAATAGAACTCCAGCGCGTTCGATAATCCCCTTGCAGAATTGCGCTTCGGCGGCGGCGTCACTCGGCGTCAGCGCGTAGGAATAATGATAAGCTCCACAGATTAAACCGGCTTTGCGAGCCTCATTGACGTTGCGCTGAAAATTTTCGTCGAAACCGTCCTTGCCATAGCCCGTCCGACAAATCGCGAAGTCAATCCCCGCCGCCTTAAGAGCCGACCAATTAACATTTTCATTGAAAACAGAAACATCTACACCGCGCATTTGAATTCCTCCTTTGCATGTGTTGCCCGAAATTTTATCACCGCAAAGATTCTTTTTCAACCTTGCAAATTGTTTACCGGCATGCTAAAATTTAATAACCGTGCGGTTGTAGCTCAGCAGGATAGAGCAACTGCCTCCTAAGCAGTAGGTCGCGCGTTCGAATCGCGCCAATCGCACCACTAACAAGGAAAAAGGGAAATGGGAAATGGGAAAAGAGATAGTAGCTCTTCGCTAAGGTGAAGGGCTTAAAATTTTTTCGGGGGGAATTTTTATGTCAGGGAGGAAAGTTTTAATGACGGTCTTAGCGGTGGCGGCGGCGATTGCAATCGGGGCTTATCTAATGTGGTCGCCGAAAAATATTTCTGCGTCGAAAATTCCAAACGCACAAATGCCGGAAGAAATTGTCCAGCAGAATCAAAAGGGCGAAGATGAAGCGGAAATTTATTTAGCGGGCGGTTGTTTTTGGGGCACGGAATTTTTAATGCGAAACGTGGCGGGTGTTACCAGCGTCGAAGTCGGCTATTCAAATGGCACGACGAGAAATCCGACTTATCGCGAAGTTTGCAAAGGTTCGGGGCATGCCGAATCAGCGCACATAATTTACAATACTAATTACGTTTCACTACAGAAAATTTTGGATATTTATTTTCAATCGATTGACCCGACGCTAGTTAATCATCAAGGAAGGGATCATGGCGCGCAGTATCGCACGGGGATTTATTACAGCAATCCCGCTGATGAAGAACTTATAAAAAAGGCTCTGGAAAATTTGCAGGTAAGTTTTTTCAATCCGGTCGTGGTGGAGTGCGCGCCGATTAAAAATTTCTATCGAGCCGAAGAGGAGCACCAAGAATATCTAATTAAAAATCCTAACGGTTATTGCCACGTGTCGCCCGCATTGATTGACGAACAGGCTAAGATTAAGGCGGCGCATGAATTCCCGAACAAAGATTTTTCTCGCGCTAGAGTTTACGACAGACCGACTAAGGCGACGTTGGAAACTCTTAGCGAACTTCAACGCGCCGTCACTCAAGAAGCAGCGACTGAGCCGCCATTCAAAAATGAATACGACGAAGAATCCCGCGAAGGAATTTATGTCGACGTGACGAATGGACAGCCGCTTTTTTCGTCAAAAGATAAATTTGATGCGGGTTGCGGCTGGCCGGCTTTTGCTAAACCCATTGATAAAAATTTTCTGGACGAACGCACGGATAATTCTTTCGGCATGCAACGGACGGAAGTTCGCGCTAAGGCAAGCGGCTCGCACTTAGGGCACGTCTTCGACGACGGTCCGAAAAATTTAGGCGGCATTCGCTACTGCATTAACAGCGCGTCGCTCCGATTCATTCCCCGCGAAAAAATGAACGAAGAAGGTTACGGCGAATGGACTAACCTTTTCAACTAAGAAAATTTCAATCGGCGTGAGTTAGCTCGCGTCGATTTTTATTTGGCTTGCACAATTCGGATTGGTTTTATAAAATACTGGAAAATTTTTCGGAGGATTAAAGATGACAGAACTTTTAGAGACGCCCTACGGCACGCAAGATTTCCTGCCCAAAGAGGCGGCGGCAAAACGAGCAATAGAGCAAAAAATTTTTGAACTGTTCATGGCGTTCGGCTATGAAGAAGTCGTGACGCCGACAATGGAATATTTAGAAACGCTGACGACTTCGAGCGGGCGAGCGATTGAGCCGCATTTATTTAAAATGTTCGACCGCAACAACCGGACACTAGCACTGCGTCACGAAATGACGACTCCAATAGCGCGCTTGACTGTCAGCCGGTTAAAAGATTCACCGTTGCCGCTGAAACTTTCCTACAACACGAACATTTTCCGATTCCGAACAAATCAGCCGGGTCGTCAATGCGAATTCTATCAAGCGGGCGTCGAACTTTTAGGCGTTTCAAATGCTTTTGCCGACGCGGAAATTATCGCGCTTGCCGCGCAGGCTTTGAAAGTTTCAGGGCTTGAGGACTTCAAAATTTGCTTAGGTCAAGTTGAGTTTGCTAGCGGCTTAATGGAGCAAAATAATTTGTCGTCCGAATTGCAAGCCAAAATCAAAGCGGCGATTGAACGTCACGATATAGTTGCGCTTGAAAATTTGCCGGTTGACGAGTCGTTGAAGAAAATTCCGAAGTTGCAAGGCGGCAAGGAAATTTTATCGGCGGCTAAGGAACTTGCGCAAAATGAACATTCGCGCCGCGCACTTGATAACTTGACGGAAATTTATCGCTTGCTTGAAATTTACGGCGTCGCGGAAAAAATTACTTTCGATTTGGGACTTATTCGCGACTTTGAATATTATACCGGTATGGTTTTCGAGGCGTATGCGGCGGGCGTCGGCTATTCTTTAGCGGGCGGCGGGCGTTATGATAACATGCTGAAAGATTTCGGCTTTGCGTGTCCGGCGACGGGCTTTGCGCTGGGCATTGAAAGAATTTTATCTGCGCGGAAAAATCAAGGTGTCGCGGAAAATTGGCGGGCGAAAGATTTTTATTTGAGTTACGCGGCGGGGCGTGAAGACGTAGCAATAAAAAAGGCGGCTGAACTTCGTGCAGTCGGAAAAGTTGTAGAAGTTTCATTGACGCCGCAAAATAAATCGGAGGCGGATAAATCTTTTGCGGAAAAAAATTGTGCGGAGTTGATTTACTTAGAATGATTTTTAGCAGGATTTTACAATTTGTTCGTGCGGTAACGGCGAAAGTTAGCGTTGACGACGGCAAATATATTTCTGCGCACCTGAACGGCGAGGAGCAGAAAATTTTCTTTGCAATGAGTGTAGCCGACCAAGCGCACAGTTTGCGGACGGCGTACACGATTGAACGGCTTGTAATTGAGGACAAGCGCGGCGTCGACAAAGAATTTCTGATTCGTTGCGCACTTCTTCACGACGTGGGAAGGAAGGCGGGCGACTTGACAATTCGCGGGAAAATTTTTGCCGTGTTGGTTACGACATTTGCGCCGCGTTTCGCTGAACGTCTGGAGCTAAATGGCAATCGCGCACTGCATGTTTATCATCATCACGCGGAGTTGGGCGCACAAAAACTTCAGCGACTCGGACTTTTCAAAGAGGCGAAAATTATCGCTAAACACCACGCGCCGCCTAAGCCCAATGACCCGCCCGAATTAAAACTTTTGCGCATGGCAGATAACGAAAACTAAGCAAGGGAGCGACTTGAAAATTTTAATACATAAATTCAAACAGGGCGACGATTACATTTTGCTTGATGTGAATAGCGGCGCAGTTCATATAATCGACGAGCCAACTTTCAAAATTCTGGACGACTTCGACGGCACTAACGACGCCGAAATTTTATCAAAGTATCCTGCCGACGATACCGCCGAAATTTTAAGCGAACTTCACGAACTAATTGACGCGGGCGAACTTTTCGCGCCAGATATTGACGTTCCGCCGACTTTCGCAACTCGTGGCGTCGTGAAAAGCCTTTGCCTTATGGTTGCGCAGGATTGCAATTTGCGTTGCAAATATTGTTTTGGCGACGGCGGCACTTTCGGACATCGCGCAATTATGTCGGAGGAAATTGGTTGCGCGGCGGTCGATTTCATTATTAAAAATTCCGGACTGCGCAAACACTGCGAGATTGATTTTTTTGGCGGCGAGCCTTTGATAAATTTCCGGACAGTCAAAGCCGTTACGGAACACGTTAGACGCCGCGAGCAGGAGACCGGCAAAATTTTCAAGCTGACGCTGACTACTAACGGCATTTTGCTTGACGAAAAAATTTCCTCGTGGCTAAACGACAATAATATTTCGTTGGTGTTGAGTTTGGACGGGCGAAAGGAAATTCATGACGCGATGAGACCGGACATTTCGGGGCGCGGCAGTTATGAGCGCGTCTTGAAAAATTTTAAACGTTTCGTGGAAAGTCGCGGCGGAGAAAATTATTATCTGCGCGGCACCTACACGAAGAAAAATCTGGACTTCGCGACGGACGTATTGAGTATTCACGACGCGGGCTTTGACATTTTATCTGTTGAGCCGGTTGTCCTGAAAGATTCGCCGCTTGCCTTGACTGAAAATGATTTACCGCGTATTCGCGAGGAGTACGACCGCTTGACCGAAGCATATTTGGAGCGACGGCGGGAAGGGCGCGGCTTTTTCTTTTTTCATTTCAACGTTGACTTATCGAATGGTCCTTGCGTGGCGAAAAGATTAGCGGGTTGCGGCGCAGGGCATGAATATTTTGCTGTGGCTGAAAATGGCGACTTGTATCCGTGTCATCAATTTGTTGGTCGCGAAAAATATCGGCTGGGGAATATCTTTGACGGCGTGGATAAATCTGCGCGGCATTGGCTGAAATATTTTCGGGAGTCGCACGTATTGAATAAGCCGAAGTGTCAAAAGTGTTGGGCGAAATTTTTCTGCAGTGGCGGCTGTCATGCGAATGCGGATTTATTTCATGGTGATATTCGCGAGCCTTATGAAGTTGGTTGCGAAATTCAGAAGAAGCGTTTGGAGTGCGCGATATATGTACAGGCGAAATTAGCTGAAGAAAATAGCGAGGCGATTTAGCTTTGAGATTAACTAGCGACGAAGCATTAAAACTTTTCACAGACGGCGACCTATTAGAACTAGGCAAGCAAGCCGACGTAATCCGCAAAAAAAAATTCGGCGACAGAACAACTTTTATCATCGACCGAAATATAAATTATACAAATATTTGCAAGAACGAATGCAAATTTTGCGCATTCTTCCGCCGTAAAAATCAGAGCGGCGCATATCTTTTGACGCATGAAGAAATTTTGCAGAAAGTTCGCGAGACCGTCGACGCGGGCGGCACTCAACTTATGATTCAAGGCGGACTACACCCCGATTTAAATTTAAGCTACTACGAAGACATGCTCCGCCTTATCAAGAAAAATTTCAATATAACAATCCATTCGTTCACCGCGACCGAAATTCAACATTTCGCCAATGTCGCGGGGCTTTCAATTCTCGAAACTCTTAAACGCCTTCAAGCGGCAGGATTGGACAGCTTGCCCGGCGGCGGCGCAGAAATTTTAGTTGACGATATTAGGAAGAAAATCAGCCCAAAAAAGATTATGACTAACGATTGGCTTAACGTTATGCGGCTCGCACACTCAATCGGCATGAAATCAACCGCAACTATGGTTATCGGCTTCGGCGAAACTTTATCCCAACGCCTTGAACATATGGAGAAAATTCGCAACCTGCAAGACGAAACCGGTGGCTTTCGCGCCTTTATAACGTGGACTTATCAGCCAAAAAATACCGCGCTCGGCGGCGAAAAAGTTTCCGCGCACGACTATATGAAAACCCTTTCCATGACGCGAATTTTTTTAGACAATATCGAACATATTCAAGGCTCGTGGGTCACGCAGGGCGAAAGAATCGGGCAACTTACTCAAACTTTTGGCGCAGACGATTTAGGCTCAATCATGCTTGAAGAAAATGTCGTGCGAGCGGCGGGTACGTCCTTTGAAATGTCAACGCGCAAAATGATTGATTTAATTCGCTCGGCAGGAAAAATTCCCGCGCAACGAAATACTAAATACGAGGTGCTCAAAACTTTTTAAGAAGGAGGCGACTCGGTGAATGACAAGGAAAAGAGACAACACGACTTGCAAGAAAATTTGCGCAAAATGATGCAGACAACTAAAAAATCCGATTTGGAACGCGCCCTGCAACGCATGATGCAGACGACTAAATCAAACGATTTAAGGAACGCTTTCGAGAAAATGATTAAAGTTACGCGCTCATTTGACCAGCAAGTAGAAGAACGTCAGAAGCAACAAGAACAAAATATCGCCGACGCCTTCCAGAAAATGATTCGGCTATCGCGTTCTCTGGAAATGGAGAACGAGCAGGAAATTGTTAAGGAAGAAACACGTTCCGCGCCGAAGGAAAAGAAAATCGACAAAGTTAAGAAAAAAGTTCCGCGCCGAATCCGGAGTTTTCCCGCCGCCTTCAAACGAAATCCAAAGGCAGTCATAAAATATTTCTTGGGCATGATACTCGGTCGCGTGCTTGCGATTGTGCTTTATATCCTAATGGCGTTCATACCGGCATTGCCAGTCCCCGACGCAATCGCGAACATGAGCAAACCGCCTGCATTTATCGGCACGGCGTTTAACTCAATGCGTGGATTTTTTACCGACCTAAGCCCGCAAACCATAATCGCAAGCATTACTAGCATTCCGACTGATATAAATAAACTTATACAAAAGGTCGGCGAGTTTTTCACCTTCTACGCAAAACGGGCGGGCGCGTTCATCATACGGGCAATTCGTCACCCGAAACTTGCTTTCAACGACACGCGAAAATATATTCACAGCAAAGCACCAATGATTATTCGGCTTGCGCGGGCAACAGTCAGCGTGGCATTTTCTTTCCTGCTGATAAAGTTGGCAATGATTTTCCTGTTGCCGCTGTTCGGCGGTATCGCGCTGACGGTTTTGGGAATCAAAGTTTCGATAATCCTATTCGTTATCGCCAGAATGATTGCGGATAAAATCGGCGAGCTTATCGGCAAATATATTTTCAACGGCGGCTTAAAACTATTAAGCTTAGCCAAAACAATTCGAGAGTCGCAAGTTGTAAAAGCAATCGGCGACTATTTGCAAGAGTGGCTAAATCAGGCGACAAATAATGATAATAAAAAATGACGCGGCAGGAAGTCGCGCCATTTTACTTTCTAAACATTTCGCATAAACCCGCTGACCATAAAGAAACTTACGGTTAGAAAAGCTATGCAGCCGATAATCAAGATGAACCAATCGGGCAAGTATCGCCAAATTAATTCGTTGCTGAGTTTTTCGAGCGGGAGCTTGGAACTTTTGTGGGCAACCGGCAAATAGAGTAGTGCGCCTAGCGTTATCCCGAAAATGAAAATGCAAATGCAGCCGATAATGACATCAAGCGGCGGCATTGCGAAAATATCCGAAAATGCCTCACCGATATTCTTTCCCACATCTTCCATTATTCAACCTCCGATTTCAGACCAAAGCACGATTTTATTTTGTGCGCGAGTTTTTTTAACGTCAATAATACGCTGATTGCTAGAGCCGCGAAATTGCAGTTCTAAATCCCGCTGACTTTCGACAAATGCGCCGTCAATTAGCACGTCGACATTTTCTAGCAAAATAGCGGCGACGGGCGGAAGTTCTTCAAAAGTGTATCCCGTGTAGCACCAGACACTTAGTCCGAGATTTTTAGCGGCGTGGGCGAGTTCGTTAGCGGCGTCGAGTTGCAAAAGTGGTTCACCGCCCGTCAAAGTTATCCCGTCGAGTAGCGGATTTTTTTTTACTTCGGAAATGATTTCGCTGGTATCGAGAAGGCGTCCGCCGTTTAGCGCGTGCGTTTCTGGATTATGACAGCCCGCGCAGTTTCTATGGCAACCTTGCATGAAAATCGCAAAACGAATTCCGTCGCCGTCAACGTAACTTTCAGGCACAAGTCCCGCTATTCGTATTTGCAAAAAAATCACCTTCCGCCGCCGATTATAATTCTTCGACGGTCAAAAGGCAATTAAATTTTAGATTTTGAGAACGGCAATATATTTTTAAGCGCGTTCGATATAGGAGCCGGTGCGCGTATCGATTCTTAAAACGTCGCCTTCGTTAATGAAAAGCGGCACGCGGACAACATAGCCGGTTTCAAGCGTCGCATTTTTTGTCGCGCCGGTCGCGGTGTTGCCTTTGACGGCGGGCTCGCATTCAGTAACTTTCAATTCGACGCTGTTTGGCAGATTAATTCCGATAATGCGCCCCTTGAAGGTTTGCACGTTGACTTCCATATTTTCCATAAGGAAATTGAGCGCGTTTCCGAGTTGTTCTTTGTTAAGCTCGATTTGCTCATAAGTCTCGACGTCCATGAAAGTATATTGCCCGTCGGATTCGTAGAGGAATTGCATTTTGTTAGTATCAAGGCGGGCGGGCGGCATTTTCTCATTGGGATTGAAAGTGCGCTCGACGACTGCGCCAGTTTCGACGTTCTTAATTTTCGTGCGGACGAATGCCGCGCCTTTACCGGGCTTGACGTGTTGGAACTCGACGACCTGCCATGCCGCGCCGTCAATCTCAATCGTTAATCCTGTCCTAAAATCGGTACTTGAAATCATTGGTATCTACCTCCAAAAGTTTTAAAGCTCTATCAAAGTTTTTGGTGAATGCGTCAAAGGCTCGGCTGAACCGCGCGTCACCAAAACTGTATCCTCAATCCTCACGCCGCCGACATTTTCAAAGTAAAGTCCTGGCTCGTCGGTAACAATCATATTCGGCAAAATGTTTTCGGTCTTGCTAAGCTTACTAAGTCGCGGCTCCTCGTGAATCTCAAGCCCGACACCGTGTCCTAGTCCGTGAACGAAATTTTTGCCGTAGCCTGCGTCCTCAAAAACTTTTCTGACAGCTTCGTCAATATCCTTACCGCTCTTGCCCGTCATGATAACTTCCAAGCCGTAAACCTGCGCGGAAAGGACAGCATTATAAATTTTCTTTTGCTCGCTAGAAATTTTCCCAACAGCAATCGTCCGCGTTATGTCCGAATGATAGCCGTTATAAACCGCGCCGAAATCAATCGTGACGAGTTCGCCCGCGCAGATTTTTTTATCAGTCGCGATACCGTGCGGAAGACTTCCGCGCCAACCCGATGCAACTATCGTAGTAAAGGCGGCGCGCTCGGAACCAAATTTGCGCATAAGATATTCCAACTCGGCGGCAACTTCAACCTCGCTAACTTCAGGCTTGATGAAGTCCAGAATTTTTCTAAAAGCATTGTCGGCAATCGCGCAAGCCTTTTTTATGCAATTAATTTCTGCCGCGTCCTTAACTTGCCGCAACGTGTCCAATTCGACGGATTTAAATTCGACGCCTGCAAGTTCTTTAGCAAGATAATCGCGCTGAGCGACCGTCATAACGCTCCCTTCAACGCCGATTTTCTTACAGCCTTTCAACTCTTCGACAAGTTTTTTATAAAGCCCTTCAGTATGCTCGACTATTTGGAAATTTTTACTCTCCTGCTTAGCTTGTTGAGTATATCGCCCGTCGGTTATGAGCTTGCGAAAATTTTTCCCGACAAGCAACGCTGAACTGTCGCCGCGAAAGCCGCTAAAATAAGTGACGTTGGGAACTTTGGTAACAAGGAGCGCGTCGACTTCTTCGGCGGAAATTTTTTCGTAAAGGTTTGCCAATCGTCCAGAAAAATCAAAGTTATTCATTTGGAATCCTTCTGCAGTTTGCGAATAGCAATATCAAGCGCGGCAATGTAGCTGTCTACGCCAAAGCCGCAAATTTGCCCCACGACGACCGGCGCAATAACCGAGTTATGCCTGAATTCTTCGCGGCGATGAATGTTCGATAAGTGCAACTCAATTACGGGTACGGGCACGGCGGCTATCGCGTCGCGCAAAGCTATGCTGTAATGCGTTAAAGCTCCGGCATTGAGCAAAATGAAATCGTAACGCCCGCGCGCTTTTTGAATCGCCTCGACCAATTCGCCTTCAAAATTCGATTGCAAAAAATCTATCTCATCAACGCCCGCATCTTTTGCCCGTTCGCGCAGTATTTCGTTTATGTCGTTCAGTGTCGTCCGTCCGTAAATTTCCGGCTCTCGCGTTCCCAATAAATTTAAATTCGGACCGTTCAAAACTAAAATTCGCTTGACGTTCAAGCCGTCATTTTTTGATTGCAAAACCTGTCTCTCCTTCCATAATGGGCAAGTCGGTAAGCTCCAAATTCGTGACGTTAATTCGACCTCTGCCCTTTTTTATTTTCTCGATAAGCTGTTCGATGATTTGCGACGCGCCTTGCAACTCCATTGTGACGGAGCCGTCTTTCATATTTTTAACCCAACCCGTCACGCCCAATTCCCGCGCAGAATTCCTAACGAAAACTCGAAAGCCAACCTTTTGAACTGTGCCCTTAGCTTGCGCCGCCTTGCGAACGATATTTTCAACGGCGGCGGGCTTGCAATAAAGATTCGTAAGCAGTCCCATAACTTTTCCTCAATACCGGATAGCAAATTTATTTTCGCCGGCGACAACTGGCAAGTCGCTTTGTTCAAAGTTGGTGACTTTAATCCAATCGTTGCCGCGCTGAATTTTGGCAATAAGCCTTTCAACAATTTGCGGCTCGCCTTGTAGTTCCATTGTAACGGAGCCGTCGCTCATGTTTTTAACCCAACCGGTTATCCCCATAGCTTTTGCGTTGCTCTGGACAAAAAATCTAAAGCCGACACCTTGAACGCGCCCTTCAGCCCTGCCCGCCTTGCGAACGGCATTTTCGACGTTGACCGGCTCGACTGTCTCGGCGTCCTCCGAACCGCCAAATATATTTCTCCAGAATCCCATAATTATCAACTCCTCGTCAATTATTGGTTACGTTGACGCGACATGTAATTTGCCGCGATTGAGCCAGAGATATTGTGCCAGACGCTGAAGATTGCGCCGGGAATTGCAGCCGCCGCGCTAAAATGCGTCATTGCCAGCGACACTGCCAATCCAGAATTTTGCATGCCGACTTCGATTGAAATTGCTTTTGTCTTAGCAGTGTTCATGTTGAAAATTTTTGCCGCGCAGTAGCCCAGACCGTAACCGCAAAGATTGTGCAACATAACGACAATCATCATGATTAAGCCCGTCTGCAAAATTTTTTCTGCGTTCACGCTGACGACGCCGCCAAGAATAAGCAAGATTGCGACAATCGACACGAGCGGCAAAATTTCCACCACGCGCTTGACGAAATCGGCGAACAGATGATTGACGATAAGCCCCAAAATTATCGGCGCGACGACCACTTGAACAATCGAAATCATCATGTCGACGAACGAAACGTTAATCCACGCGCCCGCCAAAATCCACGTCAAAAGCGGCGTGACAATCGGCGCAAGAGTCGTTGACGCCAGCGACATTGAAACCGACAACGCCAAATCGCCTTTCGCTAGGTAAGTCATAACGTTTGACGCTGTGCCGCCGGGACATGTGCCAACGAGTATCACGCCCGCTGCAATTTCTGCCGGCAACTGAAACAGAGTCGCCAACCCGAACGCAAGTAGCGGCATTATCGTAAACTGCGCAAAAAGTCCAATTAACACGTCGCGCGGTCGGCGGAAAATTTCGCGGAAATCTTCAGGTTTGAGCGTCATTCCCATGCCGAACATCACCACGCCCAAAAGAATCGAGATATGCGGCGGCGTCCACGCGAACGACGCAGGAAATATCAGCGCAACGGCGGCAACGATTATAACAAGCGGTGCCATATTCCGCGAAACGAATGCTGAAAATTTTTTCAATAATCAAACCTCCCGCATCAGTGACCAAATTTCAACGGGCTTAACAACCGGCATTTTCACGACCTGTTGAGCATGCGGCGCAGATAAAATTTCTTGTCCGTCCGCGTCGCGCATTGAAGTTATCGTTTGCGAAAAATTTTCGCCTTGCGGTTGAAAAAATTCCACGCGCTCGTCGACTTCAAATTTTCCGCGCTGTTCAATAGTCGCCGTCATTGTCGATAAATCAAAGGCGCGAACTATTCCCAAAAAATTAGATGAACGGCTCGGCTTTGACGTGTCGTGAATTTCAGTCGGTTTGCCGTCGCTTAGGAAAAATCCCGTCGTGTACGGTCGGTGCGCAATTTTATTCAGCTCGTCAAGCCACTCGTCGCGAATTTTAAAATCATTGGCGAAATATGAATCAATCGCCGCCCGATAAACTTTCACGACGCCCGCAACATAATTAACGCTTTTCATGCGCCCTTCAATTTTCAAGGAACTTACGCCGCTTTGAATCACTTTATCAAGATACGGCAACAGGCATAAATCTTTTGAATTCATGACGTAGGAGCCGCGCTCGTCCTCGCCAACAGGGAAATATTCACCTGCGCGGGTCTCCTCGACAAGATTATATTTCCAGCGACAAGAATGAGTACACGCGCCTTGATTGCCGTCGCGCCCCGTCAAGAATTTCGACAGCCAACACCGTCCCGAATACGATATGCACATTGCGCCATGAATGAAAATTTCTAACTCCGCCGCGCATTTTGCTTTAATCTCCGAAATTTCCGCGTATGTTAGCTCACGCGCCAAAACGATTCTACTTGCGCCTAAGTCGTGAAAAAATTTCGCCGCTCGCCAATTCGTAACGTTCGCTTGCGTGCTTATGTGAATTTTTAAATTGGTCAGCTCTCTAGCCAAATTCAAGACGCCTAAATCAGAAACTAAAATTGCGTCGACGCCTGCGCGGTCAAGAAATTTCAGATAGTCGGCAAGCTCGGCAATGTCTTTGTTGTGCGCGAAGATATTCACTGCCGCATAAATTTTCTTATTAAGCGCGTGCGTAAAATCAACCGCCTTTAAAATTTCGTCGCGGCTAAAGTTATCGCCGAACGCCCGCAAGCTAAAATTTTTCCCGCCGAAATAAACTGCGTCCGCACCGTAAATCAATGCCGCTTGTAATTTCTCGAAATTTCCCGCAGGGGCAAGCAGTTCCGGCTTAACGATATTTGTTGACAAGATTTAAATGCTCCTCGTAAGTGTAGGCGTAATGATTATGTCCGCTCCGGTCAGCGACGAAGTAAAGATAATCGGTGTCTGCAGGGTGCAAGACAGCCTCAATCGCCGCCATTCCAGGATTAGCAATCGGACCCGGCGGAAGTCCCGCGTGCTGATAGGTGTTATAGGGCGAATCAATTTGCGTGTCCTCTATCGTGACTTCCTCTTTTGGCGTGTCCATTAAATATTGTAACGTCGCGTCGGTCTGGAGCGGCATATTTAATTTTAATCGCTTCAGCAAAACTTGCGCGACAATCGCTCTGTCTTCCGGAAATCTAACTTCGCGTTCGACAAGTGACGCCAGTGTTATTAAATCGTAAATCGATAAATCCATTTTCGCGGCTTGCGCCCGCATTGACGCCGTCAATTTTTCGTCGAAGTTATTCGCCATTAGACTTAAGATTTCCTCAATCTCAACGTCATTTTCGACTGTGTAAGTATCAGGGAAAAGAAACCCTTCCGCCGCGAAGAAAACATCTTTATGCTTTTTCATGTAGTCGTAAGGTGTGAAATTTTCAGCCGCTTGAATGAATTCTTCCTTGTCGGCAAGGTCGAGATTGTAAAGCCGCTCGGCAATATCCTTGACGCCAAAACCTTCAGGCACGGTGAATTGTACAAGCTTTTTCTCGCCCGTCAAAAGTTTATTGAAAACTTCATCATCGCTCATGCCAACTGTAAAAGTGTAAGAACCTGGACGGAGTTTATCATCATAGCCGTAAATCCGCGCCCAAATCCTAAATTTCAACGTGCTGTTGATAACGCCCTTTTCCGCCAATCTGTCAGCAATTTCCGCCGTCGAAAGCCCTTCGCGAATTTTAACGGTAACTCGTTTTTCGTCATCTTCCTCATCGGGCGAAGTTGTCGCAGTCTCGGTTGAAGTCGGCTTGCTAATGTGCGCAACCGTCGGGGCGGCGAAAATTAAAACCGCGCCGATAACCAATATGCAAAAGAAAACTGCGCCCGCCACGCTCGCGACGTATTTAAAAGAAATTTCCTCCCGCAAGCCGCCGATTAACGCTTCATGCAATCTTTTCAGCGCGGAAGGTTTTCTTTCGGAGCGTCGGGAAGGGATTTTACTTTCTTCGCTTGAAAAATTTTTATCGTCGGGTTCATTCATGCTTCTTCATCCAAAAGTTGTTCATAAGCCGCTTGAACTCTCTCAAATTCCTCGTCAGTTGGCTCAACGTATTCTTCTTGCCCGTCCGCGTTGACAATAATTTTTGCAATAATAACGTCGTCATCTTCGCAGCCGCAATCGCAGCCGTGCTCGTGTTCGTCGTCCTTGATTTCGACTAACAAAGCAAAATTTTCTCCTCCGACGGGGATAACCAATTCTTCGACGTAGTAAAAAGTATTGCCGTCTTCGTCAGTCATCTCGATTACAATATCATCGTCCAAATTTTCTTCCGGTTTATTCATTTCTAATTCCTCATTTCTAACTCCTAACTGAATCAAGCCAACCCTGCAGAATATAAACTGCCGCCATTTTGTCGATAACTTTCTTGCGTTTCTTGCGACTTAAATCCGCCTCGATAAGCGAACGGCTCGCCGCAACCGTGCTTAATCGTTCATCCCAAAAAATTTGCTGAACGTCGGGAAAAGCCGCGCATATTTTCGCCGCAAATTTCTTTACAAGTTCGCAACGAGTGCCCTCGCTACCGTCCATATTCTTTGGAAGTCCGATAACAAAAGTTGTCGCTTCGTATTGCGTCAAAAGTTCGCCGAGCCGTTTCAAATCATCTTTGTTGGAAGTCCGGCGGATTGTCTCGACGCCCTGCGCAGTTATGCCGAGCAAATCGCTAGCCGCAACGCCGATTGTTTTATCGCCAATGTCAAGGGCAAGTGCTCTCACTTTTTGCCCTCCAAACGCGCAAGATATGTTCGCACGAGTTCTTCTAAAAGTTCGTCGCGTTCGACTTTGCGAATTTTGCTACGCGCCTCAAGGTGGCTCGTCACGTAGGCGGGGTCGCCGCTCAAAAGATAGCCAACCAGTTGGTGCACGGGATTATAGCCCTTTTCGGTCATTGCTTTGTATGCGTTCTTGATAACTTTTTCAGCGCGATTTTCTTCGACGCCGAAATTAAACATGCGCGTCTCATCGCCGACCGTTTTGGTCTCGCCGCTCATCTAATCACTCCCCTAAATTTTTCAAGCATTGTACAACAAAAAACCGGCAAGTGCAACGTAACAAACGCTCACTACACGGAAATCAATTTTCAGACAAAATCTTTTTCAAAATAAGAATAGTGATGAGGCAGTTTAACATAATGCTTGACAAAGTAGACTTTGGCTTAGGTTTTTCTTTATAAAATTTGACATAATTTAAAGAGGCATTGCAATTTTCATTTTCAGGATTACATTATACCACTTTTAAAAAGTGATTTTCGTGGGAAAAGTAGGAATAAGTATTTTCCCTTCTCCCTTTTTATTAGAAAAGTCTCATGCGTTTTCTTTCGAGTTCGCGAGCGGCTTTAGCTTGCCCGTGTGATTTGTCCATTTTGTAGACATAAGCCATAACCTCAGCGATGGCTTTATAAAGTTCGGGCGGGATTTCACGGTCGATTTCCAGAGCCATTAGCATATTTACGAGCGTTTTATCCTGATAGACGGGCACGGAATTTTTCTGCGCGGTCTCCAAAATATGTTCAGCGACGTGCCCGCGCCCTTTAGCGATAACTTTAGGAGCAAGGTCGCGTTCAGCTTCGTACTTTAAAGCGACGGCTTTACGTTGAGGCGCAATATTTTTCGGTTGTGAATTTATTCGTTCGTCCATGTTGATAATTCAATCCTTGTACGAAAAAGTTTAGTTGATTATATTTACCGCCTTTGATAGCGTCAAGATTTAGTATAATTGAAGAGTCCTTCGCCAACGCTCCCTACGCTGATTTCGCCGAGCTTTAGCGAATAATCTTTCATAGAACTTTTGAGCTGCTTGACGTAAATTTCGCCGAATTCCTTAGCAATTTCACCTTGCGAGAAATAGAAGCGAACATCGAGATTAGTTTCCTCATAAATTCTGAAAATCATTTCGATTGCGCCGACGTGGTCAGTGAGAAGGCAGATACGCACCCAAGTTTCCTTTTTATTTTCGCCGGTGTCGGGGTCTTCGTTAGTTTCGTCGTAGATATTGAAATAAGTTGGGTAACTAGTTTCGTTATCGCCCATGTAAAGCGGAACCATCATTTGGAAGGCGCGTTGATTTTGAACAACGGCGTTATCACTACTCATAGCGGCGCGCATAGAATTTGCGAAGGCGGCGACATCTTTTCCGGCGCGTTTAAGGGCTTTAGGATTCATTTTAAGATTAATCCTAGTCATATCGCACATTTGCATAAAAGCCCACAAGCGCGGCAAGTCTGGCAAATTTTGTTGAACGGCGGCTTGACGGACGGTGAACGGGATATTTTGCTGACATAGGCGCAAGAGATTTTGAAGATGGCGCGCTTCGGTTTCGGACATCATTTCCTGCGAATTGTTTATAAAGTTTTTGAATAGGGCGGTGTCGCGCTGATTGTTATCGGTATTTTTAATTAGGAATTGCGCTAGGTCTTTCATCGTGTTGAAGGTTTGCGGAGTATTTAGCAAATTAGTTTTTATGAGTTCGTTTTTATCGGCGTTTATTTGTTGACGATAACCTCTTTGACGCTCGACGAATTTTGTATTTAGTGGATAAGTTGGAAGCGGAATATCATCTTTAGGTTTCTCTTGACCTTGCGGCATTGATTGATTGAATTGGGTTTGCTGACCTTGAGGCGTCGACTGATTGAATTGCGGTTGCTGACCTTGCGGCATTGGCTGGTTGAACTGGGTTTGCTGACCTTGCGGCATTGGTTGATTGAATTGCGGTTGCTGTCCTTGCGGCGTCGACTGGTTGAATTGCGGTTGCTGACCTTGCGGCATTGGCTGATTGAATTGTGGCTGCTGACCTTGCGGCATTGGCTGGTTGAACTGGGTTTGCTGACCTTGCGGCATTGGCTGGTTGAACTGGGCTTGCTGACCTTGCGGCGTCGATTGATTGAATTGCGGTTGCCCTTGCGGCATTGGCTGGTTGAATTGTGGTTGCTGACCTTGCGGCATTGGCTGGTTGAACTGGGCTTGCTGACCTTGCGGCATTGATTGATTGAATTGGGTTTGCTGACCTTGAGGCGTCGACTGATTGAATTGC
>ODAI010890455.1_pt1 | contig 60557 bp, 53 predicted proteins | sample 1539321 | NCBI WGS metagenome assembly ODAI01 (sample SAMN02144231, study PRJEB22623) | gut metagenome | biome: sheep rumen | host: Ovis aries | place: New Zealand | reverse complement strand
TATCACAAAAAAATCGCAAAAAATGCGGGTATCTGTCCGATTATTCGTATCTTTGCCCTTCAGTTAATAAATCCATGATGAAAACGATGACAAGATTCGCTTTGATGGTTGTGGCCTCGCTGCTGTCAACCGCAATATGTGCCGGTGAGAAACTGGAGTTGAAGGATTTGACGAGTGGCGACTTCACTGCTGCCTCGGTGGGTAGTGTGCGCCCGTTGTCCGACGGGGAGCGTTATGCCCGTATGGGAGAGGGCGGCAAGAGAATTGAGGTGTGCTCGTTCAAGACGGGCAAACAGGTTGGGACGCTGTTGGACGTGAACGATGTAAAGGGTGGCGAGATAGAGCGCATAGACGGCTATCAGGTGAGTCCTGACGGTCGGTATGTGCTGGTTCAGACCCATACGAGGCGCATCTACCGCCATTCGCACACGGCAGCTTACTATATCTACCGCGTGGCAGACCATAGGCTGACTCCCCTGTCGGCAAATGGTGACCAGCAGACGCCGCTCTTCTCGCCCGACGGAGCGCGCATAGCCTTTGTGCGTGACAATAACATCTTTCTGGTAAGCAACCTGGATGCTCCCCAGGAGGTTCAGGTGACTACGGACGGCCGGCGCAACGAGGTGATTAACGGCATACCCGACTGGGTAAACGAGGAGGAGTTCGGCAACGACCGTGCCATGGTGTTCACGGCAGACGGCAGCCATGTGGTGTGGATTCGCTACGACGAGACTGCGGTGAAGCAATACTCGATGCCGCTGTTCAAAGGACTGAAACCCGAAAAGAAGGAGTTTGCCGACTACCCGGGCTTCTATACTTATAAATATCCGATAGCCGGCGAGCAGAACGCTACGGTGACGGTGTGGAGCTATGACATAGCCGCCAAGAAGACGCAACAATTGCAGGTGCCACTGGACCAGGACGGCTATATTCCCCGAGTCGTCATGACCAGCGATGCACGAAAGGTGGCCGTCTATACGATGAACCGCCATCAGGACTGCCTGAGCATCTACATGGTCAATACCGCCACGGGACAGGTGCAGAAGGTGATAGAGGAAAAGGCGGAGAAATACGTCAGGGAGGAAGCCATGAGCGGCATCCAGATAACCGACCGCCACATCCTGTTGCCCAGCGACCGTACGGGATATATGCACCTGTATCTGTACGACCTGAACGGCAAACTGATCCGGCAGATAGAGGACGGGGACTACGAGGTGAGCGCTGTCTATGGCTACGACGAACGCACGGACGACACCTACTATGCATCGCACGAGAACGGTGCTACGGAACAACAGGTGTGGGTGGCCCATAAGAACGGACGGCGCGAGTGTCTGACACGCCAGTCGGGATGGAGCATGGCACTGTTCAGCAGCAACTTCAAATACTTCATCCATACGTGGAGCGACATGAATACGCCTACCGTCTGCACGCTGTGCAACAACAAGGGAAAGGTGTTGGAAACGCTGGTGGAGAACCAGGCTCTGACGGACCGCCTGAGTGCGTACGACCTTGGCAAGCGTGAACTGTTCTCGCTGACGACGACGGACGGTGTGGTGCTGAACGGATGGATGGTGAAGCCGGCAGATTTCGACCCTAACAGGAAATATCCCGTGGTGATGTATCAGTACGGCGGACCGGGCAACCAGCAGGTAAAGAATGCGTGGAACATCGGACAGGCTGGGCGCGGTGCACTGCTGGAGCAGTATCTGTGCCAGCAAGGCTTCGTGTGCGTCTGTGTAGATAACAGGGGCACGGGCGGACGCGGTGCCGCATTTGAGAAGTGTACCTATCTGCGGCTGGGTCAGTTGGAGTCGCACGACCAGGTGGAAGCCGCCCTGTGGCTGGGTCGCCAGACCTATGTTGACAAAGAGCGCATTGCCATCTGGGGCTGGTCGTTCGGCGGATTCAATACGCTGATGGCCATGTCGGAGGGCAGGGACGTGTTCCGGGCGGGTATCGCCATCGCTCCTCCTACCTCCTGGCGCTATTATGACACGGTATATACGGAGCGCTACATGCGTACTCCCCAGGAGAATGCCGAAGGGTATGACGACTGTCCCCTGTCCAGAGCTGACAAGTTGCATGGTGCTTTGTTGTTATGCCACGGAATGGCCGACGACAACGTACACTTCCGCAATACGGCAGAATATACAGAGGCACTGGTTCAGGAAGACAAGGACTTCCGCCAGATGGTCTATACCAACCGTAACCACAGCATCTACGGCGGAAACACGCGCAACCACCTGTATAAGCAGTGTATAGACTTCTTTATGGAAAAGATGAAAGGTGTAAGATGAAAGGTGAAAGTTGAAAGGTTCAACAGGAAAAGAAAAGGCCCCTCGGTTTTGAGGAGCCTTTTTGTTGTTAGTAATTCTCGGGCTTGATTTGGAAGTAAGCCTGTGGGTGGTCGCAGACGGGACATACATCGGGAGCCTTCTTGCCGATGACGATGTGTCCGCAGTTGGCACACTGCCAGATGACGTCGCCATCCTTTGAGAACACACGCTCCTTCTGCACATTGTCCAGCAACTTGCGGTAACGCTCCTCGTGAGCCTTCTCAATCTTGGCAACACCCTCGAACTTCTCGGCAATCTCGTCAAAGCCTTCCTCGCGGGCCTCACGGGCCATACGGGCATACATGTCCGTCCACTCGAAGTTCTCGCCACCGGCAGCAGCCTCCAGGTTAGCGGCTGTATCCTTGATGGCGCCACCTTCCAGCAGCTTGAACCACATCTTGGCGTGTTCTTTCTCGTTGGCAGCAGTCTCCTCGAAGATGGCTGCTATCTGTACGAAGCCGTCCTTCTTAGCCTTGGAAGCCCAGTAGTTATACTTGTTACGTGCCATTGACTCGCCTGCAAAAGCTTCTTGCAGGTTCTTTTCAGTTTTTGTTCCTTTCAGTTCTTTCATTGTTGTATTTTGTTTAGTTAATAAATGGGATTGTTGTTTTTGTTATGGGGCCTATGGGGCTTATGAGTCCTATGGGTCTTATGGGGTCCTGCTAATTTCGCCGCGGATGCTGCGCCTCATCATTTCACGAACTTTTTCGGGGTCGTTGTAGTGAGACTGCAGGAACATTAGCTTGGTGACGGCGCTCTCAACGGTGGAATCGTAGCCGCTTACCACTCCGGCTTCCTGCAGATGGTAGCCCGTGTCGTAGCGCCCCATCTCGACAGCGCCCTGCATACACTGGCTGATGTTGACGATGACTTTGCCGTTGCGCGTTCCTTCTTTCAAGGCGTTGAGCAGCCACGGGTTTTGTGGCGCATTGCCTGAGCCAAAGGTGCGCATGACGATGCTCTTCAGGTTGGGCGTGTGTATGATATGCCGTATGAGGTCTTCGCGTACTCCCGGGAACAGCGAGAAGATGATGACGTTGTTGTCGAGCCTGAAATGCGGCTTCATGGGTTTTGTGAAATCGGGCTTCAGCATCAAATCGCTATGATAGATTATGTTCACGCCGGCTTCTACCAGATGAGGATAGTTGAACGACTCGAACGCGTTGAACTCCTCGGCACTCTGCTTGGTGGTACGGTTGCCGCGCAACAGGTGTCCGCTGAAGTATATGCCCACCTCAGGCACGCGGGCATGTCCCTCTTCATCTTTGGCGGCAGCAATCTCTATCGAGGTGATGAGATTCTCCTTTCCGTCCGTGCGCAACTGACCGATGGGCAGTTGCGAGCCCGTAAAGATAACAGGCTTGGTAAGGTTCTCCAGCATATAGGAGAGGGCAGAGGCGGTGTAAGCCATCGTGTCCGTTCCGTGAAGCACCACAAAGCCGTCGTACTCATCGTAGTGGTCGGCAATGACATGCGAAAGGTCCGTCCACAGGCGGGGCGACATATCGCTGCTGTCAATGGGAGGGTTGAACTGGTAAGTAGCTATCTCCGTGTCAAACTGTTTAAGTTCGGGCACGTTGTTCAGCAGGTGCTCGAAATCGAAAGGTTCCAGCGCACCAGTCTGCGGGTTCCGGTTCATGCCGATGGTTCCGCCCGTATAGATTAGCAGTACTTTACTTTGCATGTGTGCAAAGATACGAAATAATTTTTCATATAGTGTCAACGTTTACGTTAATTTTTCTTCAAAATTTCAAGATTGTTGCCGCGATATGGATTTATTTCACTATCTTTGCATCCAATTGAACAATATCTCTAAAACAAAACAATTATTATGAAACAATTCAATGACAAGAATTTTGTGCTCGACAACGAGGTAGCACAGGATCTGTATCACAATCATGCGGCAAAGATGCCAATCATTGACTATCACTGTCACCTGATTCCTGAGATGGTTGCTAACGACCATAAGTTTAAGAGTATTACCGAGCTGTGGCTGGGTGGTGACCATTACAAGTGGCGCGCCATGCGTACCAATGGTGTTGACGAGCGATTCTGCACGGGAAAGGACACTACAGACTGGGAGAAGTTTGAGAAGTGGGCAGAGACCGTTCCTTACACCCTGCGCAACCCGCTGTACCACTGGACCCATCTGGAGCTGAAGACCGCTTTCGGTATTGAGAAAATCCTGTCGCCCAAGACAGCCCGCGAGATTTTCGATGAGTGTAATGAGAAGCTGAAGCAGCCTGAGTATTCGGCTCGTGGACTGATGAAGCATTATCACGTGGAGTGTGTCTGCACCACCGATGATCCTGTAGATGACCTGCACAATCACATTGAATATGCCAAACATAAGGCTGCCGATGACCCCATGATGATTCCAGCCTGGCGTCCTGACAAGGCCATGAACATCGACGCTCCGGAGTTTGCCGTATATGTTGACCAGCTGGCTCATGTCAGTGGTGTAGAGATCCGCAAGTTTGCCGATATGGTTGATGCCCTGCAGAAGCGTCATGACTTCTTTGCCGCCAATGGCTGTAAGCTGTCAGACCATGGAATAGAAGAGTTCTACGATGAGGACTATACCGACTCACAGATTGAGACTATCTTCGGCAAGGCTTTGCGCGGACAGCAGCTAAGCAACTTGGAGGTTCGTCAGTACAAGCACTGCTTCCTCACCGTGATGGCAGAAATGGATGCTGATGCCGACTGGACACAGCAGTTCCACTATGGTGCCATCCGCAACAACAATACCAAGATGTTCAACCAATTGGGCGCAGACACCGGCTTCGACTCTATTGGCGAGTTCAATACCGCTAAAGCTATGTCGAAGTTCCTGAACAAGCTGAACATGGAAGACAAGCTCACGCGTACTATATTATATACATTGAATCCTTGTGCCAACGAGGTGATTGCTACCATGCTGGGTAACTTCCAGGGTGGTGAGCCCGGCAAGATCCAGTTTGGTTCCGGCTGGTGGTTCAATGATCAGAAAGACGGTATGGAGCGTCAGATGAATGCCCTGTCAGTGCTGGGTCTGCTGAGCCGATTCGTAGGTATGCTGACAGACAGCCGTTCTTTCCTGAGCTATCCGCGTCATGAGTATTTCCGTCGCATCCTCTGCAATATGCTGGGTAACGACGTTGAGAAAGGCTTGCTGCCCGATGACCGTGAGCTGTTGGGCAAGATGGTTGAGGACATCAGTTACAACAATGCTCGTAGATATTTCAAGTTCTATTAATAAAAAAATTGGCTATCCCCGTACAGGATAGCCATTTTTTTTGTACTTTTGCACCCGAAAAATAAATAAGCACAAAAACAATAAGGTAAAACGGTATGTGTGGAATAGTAGGATATATAGGTAAAAAAGAGGCTTTCCCCATTTTGATTAAGGGACTTCGCAGACTGGAATATCGTGGATATGATTCCGCTGGTGTAGCACTGATTAACGAAGACGGTAACCTGAACGTATATAAGTCGAAAGGAAAGGTAGATAATCTGTGTGAATATTGTAGTGACAAGAATGTGAGCGGTACGATAGGTATTGCCCATACCCGTTGGGCTACTCATGGAGAGCCCTCTTCACGTAATGCCCATCCCCACTATTCTCAAAGCCATAATCTGGCCATTATCCATAACGGTATTATTGAGAACTATGCCGATATCAAAGAGAAACTGAAAAGCAAGGGTGTGCAGTTTGTCAGTGATACCGATACCGAGGTGTTGGTGCAGTTGATAGAGTATATTATGATGAAAAAGAACCTGTCGCTCTTGGAGGCTGTACAGGTAGCCCTCTATCAGGTGATTGGCGCCTATGCCATTGCTGTACTTGACAAGCGCGACCCCAACCAGATTGTAGCAGCCCGCAAGCAGAGCCCTCTGGTGGTAGGTATCGGTGATGACGAGTTCTTTCTGGGCAGTGATGCCAGTCCTATCGTAGAATACACCGACAAGGTGGTCTATCTGGAGGATGGTAATATCGCCCTGATTCGTCGCGGTGAGGATATCCATGTGATGAGCATTCTGGGTGAAGAGCAGGAACTGAAGGTAAAGACCGTAGATATAGACCTGGGCCAGATAGAGAAGGGTGGTTACGACCACTTCATGCTGAAGGAAATCTTTGAGCAGCCGGAGTGCCTGACCAACTGTATGCGCGGTCGTGTGAATTTAGAGGCCAATCATGTTACGCTGTCTGCATTGATTGACTTCCGTCGTCAGATGCTGGAAGCCAAGCGCGTAGTCATCGTGGCCTGCGGAACCTCCTGGCATGCAGGGCTGATAGGCAAGCAACTGATAGAGACCTATTGCCGCGTGCCTGTTGAGGTAGAGTATGCTTCCGAGTTCAGATACCGCAATCCTGTGGTTGGCAAGGGTGATGTGGTCATAGCTATTTCGCAGAGTGGTGAGACGGCAGATACATTGGCTGCCGTGCAATTGGCCAAGGAACGCGGAGCCTTTATCTATGGCGTTTGCAATGCCATTGGCAGCAGTATCCCCCGTAATACGGATACAGGTACTTACATCCATGTGGGTCCTGAGATCGGTGTGGCTTCCACGAAGGCTTTTACAGGTCAAGTGACAGTGCTCACCATGATCGCGCTGGCAATGGGTGAGGCAAAGGGTACTATCGAACGCGATGAATACCTGAAGATAGTCAAGGGCCTCAGTGAAATACCAGATAAGATTCGTGAGGTGCTGAAAACCAATGAGAAAGTGAAGGATTTGGCACGTACCTTTACCTATGCCCACAATTTCCTATATTTGGGTCGTGGCTTCTCCTATCCTGTTGCCTTGGAAGGTGCCTTGAAGCTGAAGGAGATATCCTATATCCATGCAGAAGGATACCCTGCTGCAGAGATGAAGCACGGTCCTATTGCGCTGATTGACTCAGACATGCCTGTTGTGGTCATTGCAACCCATAATGCCATGTACGAAAAAGTGCTGAGTAACATCCAGGAGATAAAAGCCCGTCAGGGTAGGGTGATTGCCCTGGTGTCGAAAGGTGACACCACCATTTCGAAGATAGCCGATGAGACTATAGAGTTGCCAGATGTCCTGGAGTGTCTGGAACCACTGGTGGCCACCATTCCCCTGCAACTGCTGGCCTATCACGTTGCTGTCTGCAAGGGTAAGAATGTTGACCAACCCAGAAACTTGGCAAAGAGCGTTACTGTAGAATGATATGAAGGGCGAATCGTCAATGACGGTTCGCCCCTTTTTTAAACTTGATAATGGAAGAACTGAAACATGAGTGTGGTGTGGCGATGATTCGCCTGTTGAAGCCACTGGAGAATTACGAGCAGAAGTACGGCACTTGGGCCTACGGACTGAATAAGCTCTATCTGATGATGGAGAAGCAGCACAACCGAGGTCAGGAGGGTGCAGGCATAGCCAGTGTACAATTAGATACGGCTCCTGGCAGTGAGTATATGTTCCGCGAGAGAGCAGAAGGCAAGGACGCCATTACGGAGATTTTCTCAAAAGTCAATCGCGATTTTGCCGGTCAGTTGTATATGGGTCACTTGCGCTATTCCACCACGGGCAAGAGCGGTCTGACCTATGTGCATCCCTTCCTGCGCCGAAACAACTGGCAGGCGAAGAATCTATGCCTGTGTGGTAACTTCAATATGACCAACATTGACGAGGTCTTTCAGAAGATTACCGCCCAAGGACAACATCCCCGTATCTATAGCGACTCCTATATCATGCTGGAGTGGATGGGACACCGTCTGGACCGTGAGGTGGAGCGCAATTTCGTAGAAGCCCAACAAAAGGGACTGACAGGATGTGACATTACTAATTATATTGACAATCATGTAGAGATGGGTAATGTGCTGCGTACCACGATGCCCGATTTTGATGGCGGCTATGTGGTCTGCGGACTGACCGGCTCTGGTGAGATGTTCTCCATGCGCGACCCCTGGGGCATCCGTCCTGCGTTCTATTATCAGGATGATGAAGTAGTAGCCTTGGCCTCTGAGCGCCCCGTGTTACAAACTACTTTCAATCTGAATGCAAGCGATGTACAGGAACTGGCTCCTGGGCAGGCACTGATAGTCAACAATCGCGGCGAATCCAGTCTGGAACAGATTATACCCCAACGAGGCTATTCCCCATGTTCTTTCGAGCGTATTTATTTCAGTCGCGGCAATGACAGCGAAATCTATCAGGAACGTAAGAAACTGGGTGAGCAACTGACCACCTCCATCCTCAAGGCTGTTGACTATGATGTTGACCACACTGTATTCTCCTTCATCCCCAATACGGCAGAGGTGGCTTACTACGGTATGCTGGGTGGATTCAAACGATATTTGAACGACCGTAAGATAGAACGTATAGAACGTTTAGGACATATCCCCACGCGCGAAGAGTTGGAGACTATTCTGAACGACTATGTTCGCTCAGAGAAGGCGGCATGGAAAGACATCAAGCTGCGCACCTTTATCACCGAGGGCAACCAGCGCAACGACCTGGCCTCTCATGTCTATGACATTACCTATGACGTGTTGGAGAAGAAGGTAGATAATCTGGTGGTTATCGACGACTCCATCGTTCGTGGAACAACGCTGAAGGAGAGTATCATCAAGATACTGGACCGCCTGCATCCCAAGAAAATCGTGTTGGTGTCCAGTGCTCCACAGATACGTTATCCCGACTATTATGGTATCGACATGGCCCGTCTGGAGGAATTTATTGCCTTCCGTGCCTGTATTGAGTTGTTGAAGGAAAGGGGCATGCATCATCTGATAGAAGATGTCTATCGTCAGTGCAAGAAGGGAGGCTTGGAAACCTTCGTCAAGCAGCTATATAAACCCTTTACCGTTGAGGAACTGAATGCCAAAATGGTAGAGATGCTGCGCCCGGAAGGTGTTGATACTCCCATAGAACTAGTATTCCAGTCAATAAAAGGACTTCACACCGCCTGTTCTCATCATCCGGGCGATTGGTATTTCACGGGCGACTATCCCACACCTGGCGGCATACGGCTGTGCAATCAGGCATTTGTGAACTATATTGAAAAGGTGTATAATCAGGAAACAAAATTCTAGAAGATAACAATGAAAGAAGTAACACTCGTCTTAGATGACGGAACGCAGTTTCACGGACAATCATTCGGCTATGAGAAAAACGTAGCCGGTGAAGTGGTGTTTAACACTGCCATGATGGGATATCCGGAGTCGCTTACCGACCCAAGCTATGCCGGACAGATGCTGGTAACCACTTTCCCCTTGGTAGGCAACTATGGTGTGCCGAAGTTCAGTTTTGAGAAGAATGGCCTGCCTACCTTTATGGAGAGCGACCGCATTTATGCCACCGCACTTATTGTGAGCGATTACAGTGAGCAGTATAGTCACTGGAATGCCCACGAAAGCCTTAGCGAATGGCTTAAACGTGAGCAGGTGCCTGGTGTGACAGGCATTGATACGCGTCAGCTGACCAAGGTGCTCAGGGAGCATGGTGTGATGATGGGACGCTTGCTATTCGGGGATAAATCCGATGAGTCCGATGGAGCTTATGAGTCCAATGAGTCTTATAAGAATCAGGAAGATTATGGCTCTGTGAACTGGGTGGAGCGTGTTTCGTGCAAGGACGTTATCCGCTATAACGAGGGAGCAGGTAAGAAGGTGGTTCTGGTGGATTGTGGTGTGAAGGCCAATATTATCCGCTGTCTTATCAATCGGGGTGTTGAAGTGGTTCGTGTTCCATGGAACTATGATTATACCGGAATGCAGTTCGACGGTCTGTTTCTGGCTAATGGTCCTGGCGACCCAGATAAGTGTGTCGATGCTGTGGATATTCTGAAGAAGCAACTCTCTGCCAGTCGTAAGCCCGTTTGTGGCATCTGTATGGGTAACCAGTTGTTGGCGAAGGCTGCGGGTGCAACTATCTATAAGCTGAAATACGGTCATCGCAGTCATAACCAGCCTGTTCGCGAGGTGGGTACCAACCGCTGCTACGTTACCTCTCAGAATCACGGCTATGCTGTTGATGCTTCAACGCTCGGCAAGGAGTGGCGCGAGTTGTTTGTCAATATGAACGATGGTTCCAACGAAGGCATCCGCCATCAGACGAACCCTTGGTTCTCCAGCCAATTCCATCCAGAGGCCTGTTCAGGTCCTGTTGATACAGAATTTATGTTTGACCGTTTTATAGAAGCTTTATAAGTGATGAAATACGATAATATTAAGAAAGTGTTGCTCTTAGGAAGTGGCGCACTGAAAATCGGTGAGGCAGGCGAGTTCGACTATTCCGGTAGCCAGGCCTTGAAAGCCTTGCGTGAAGAAGGTATCAAGACGGTGCTCATCAATCCGAATATTGCCACCGTGCAAACGTCAGAGGGTGTTGCCGACGAGGTATATTTCCTGCCCGTACAGCCCTATTTTGTCGAACAAGTTATCCAGAAGGAACGCCCTGACGGTATCCTGTTGGCTTTCGGTGGTCAGACCGCACTGAACTGTGGTGTGGAACTTTACAAGAGTGGTGTGCTGGAGAAGTATGGCGTGCGTGTGCTGGGTACTCCTGTGCAGGCCATTATTGACACCGAGGACCGTGAGCTGTTCGTTAAGAAGCTCGACGAGATAGATGTGAAGACCATCAAGAGCGAGGCTTGCGAGAACATCCAGCAGGCCCGTCAGGCAGCCAAGTCACTGGGCTATCCGGTCATTCTTCGTGCTGCCTATGCCTTGGGCGGACTGGGTTCCGGTTTTTGTGATAACGAAGAGGAACTTGACAAGTTAGCAGAGAAAGCCTTTGCCTTCTCGCCGCAGGTACTGGTGGAGAAAAGTCTGAAAGGCTGGAAGGAGATAGAGTATGAGGTGGTACGCGACCGTTTTGACAACTGTATCACCGTCTGCAATATGGAAAATTTCGACCCTCTGGGCATCCATACCGGCGAGAGCATCGTAATAGCTCCCTCGCAGACCCTGACCAACTCAGAATATCATAAGCTGCGTGCCCTTGCCATCAAGATTATCCGTCACATCGGTATCGTGGGCGAGTGTAATGTGCAGTATGCCTTTGACCCTCAGTCTGAGGACTATCGTGTCATTGAGGTCAACGCCCGCCTGTCGCGCTCTTCCGCCCTGGCTTCTAAAGCCACAGGTTATCCCTTGGCCTTCGTTGCTGCCAAACTAGGCTTGGGCTATGGACTTTTCGAATTGAAGAATTCCGTTACCAAGACTACCAGTGCCTTCTTCGAGCCAGCCCTCGACTATGTGGTCTGTAAGATACCACGTTGGGACCTCTCCAAGTTCCACGGTGTCGATAAGGAACTGGGTTCCAGCATGAAGAGTGTGGGCGAGGTGATGGCCATTGGCCGTAACTTCGAGGAAGCCATTCAGAAAGGCCTGCGCATGATAGGGCAGGGGATGCACGGCTTCGTGGAGAACAAGGAGCTGAAGATTCCCGATATCGATGCTGCCTTGCGTGAGCCTACTGACAAGCGTGTGTTTGTTATTTCCAAGGCCATGCACCTGCCTCAGTACGACATCGACCGTATCCATGAGTTGACCAAGATTGACAAGTGGTTCCTCTATAAGTTAAAGCACATCATTGATATCGATGAGCAGTTGAAGAAGCAGCATATCAACATCCTCGACCAGGAATTGCTCCGCCAGGCCAAAATCTATGGCTTTACCGATTTCCAGATAGCCCGTGCCATCGGATTGGAACAGGAGTTTGATACCATGCACAAGGCCGTCCTCGTGGTTCGCAATCGTCGCAAGCAGTTAGGCATTGTTCCTGTGGTGAAGCAGATTGATACGCTCGCAGCCGAATATCCTGCCCAGACCAACTACCTGTATGTCACCTATTCAGGCGAGAAGGGCGATATCCAGTATGAGAACGACCATCGTAGCATCATCGTGCTGGGCTCAGGAGCCTATCGCATTGGAAGCAGTGTCGAGTTCGACTGGTGCGGCGTGCAGGCGCTGAACACCATTCGTAAGGAAGGGTGGCGCTCTATCATGATCAACTACAACCCGGAAACCGTTTCTACGGACTATGACATGTGCGACCGCCTCTATTTCGACGAGCTGACCTTCGAGCGTGTGCTCGACATCATAGATATGGAAATGCCCTATGGCGTTATTGTTTCCACGGGTGGTCAGATACCTAACAACCTCGCCGTCTATCTTGATGAGGCCGGTGTGCGCATTCTCGGCACCCAAGCCAGCGATATCGATGGTGCAGAAGACCGTGCCAAGTTCTCGCAGATGCTGAACGAACTGGGTGTCAACCAGCCCGAGTGGCGTGCGCTGACCTCAATGCAGGACATTGACGAGTTTGTGGAGCGTGTCGGTTTCCCCGTGCTGGTACGTCCCTCTTATGTGCTCTCGGGTGCTGCCATGAATGTTTGCTCCAACAAGGACGAATTGGAGAAGTTCCTGCAGCTGGCTGCTAACGTCTCCGAAGACCATCCTGTGGTGGTTTCCAAGTTCATAGAACATGCCAAGGAAATTGAGATGGATGCTGTTGCCAAGGATGGTGAGATACTGGCCTATGCCATTTCTGAACATATAGAGTTTGCTGGCGTCCACTCTGGCGATGCCACCATCCAGTTCCCGCCCCAGAAATTGTATGTCGAGACGGTACGACGCATCAAGCGCATCTCACGCCAGATAGCCAAGGCCCTCCATATCAATGGTCCTTTTAATATTCAGTATATGGCACGCGAGAATGATATCCTGGTCATTGAGTGTAATCTGCGGGCATCGCGCTCGTTCCCCTTCGTTTCGAAGGTGCTCAAACTCAACCTCATCGAACTGGCTACCAAAGTTATGCTGGGATTGCCCGTTGAGAAACCTGCCAAGAACCTTTTCGATCTCGACTATGTGGGCATCAAGGCCTCGCAGTTCTCTTTCAACCGTCTGCAGAAGGCCGATCCTGTGCTGGGCGTCGATATGGCTTCTACGGGTGAGGTTGGCTGTATTGGTGACAATACCAACACGGCCCTGCTGAAGGCTATGCTCTCTGTGGGCCATCGCATTCCCAAGAAGACAGTGCTGCTCTCTACGGGTAGTGCCAAGCAGAAGGCCGAGATGTTGGATGCGGCACGTATGCTGATAGAACACGGCTATGAGCTTTATGCAACAGGCGGTACCTCTAAATACCTGACAGACAATGGTGTGCAGAACACGTTAGTGCACTGGCCTTCTGACGAGGGACAACCTCAGGCTTTGGATTTGCTGCACCAGCACAAGATAGATATGGTGGTGAATATTCCGAAGAATCTGACCTCTCACGAACTCACCAACGGCTATAAAATCCGTCGTGCCGCCATTGATTTGAACGTACCTCTTATCACTAATGCGCGACTGGCTTCTGCCTTCATTCAGGCTTTCTGTACGGTGGGTATTGAAGGCATTGGCATCAAGGCATGGAGCGAGTATAAGTAAAAAGTTCGGCAAATATTTGGCGATTCGCCAGATATTTGCTACTTTTGCATTCAGTAATAAACTAAAAGCCAAAAAAATCGAATGGAGCTAAATGAAAGTTTTGAATCAAAAATAAATCGAAGCGACTATAAAATCCTGATTGTCGATGATGTTGTCAGCAATGTTTTGTTACTCAAGATATTGTTGACAAACGAGAAATTTCAGGTGTGCACGGCTAATAATGGTAAAGCATGTATCGAGGTGGCTAAGAAGGATAAGCCAGACCTTATCCTGTTGGATGTCATGATGCCTGAGTTGAATGGCTTTGATACAGCAGTTATTCTGAAAGGCGATCCTGAAACGCAAGATATTCCCATCATTTTCCTCACTGCTCTGAACAATCCTTCCGATTTGGTAAAGGGTTTCCAAAGTGGTGGTAATGATTTCCTGACAAAGCCCTTCAACAAGGAAGAGCTGGTGATGCGTGTTATGCACCAGATACAGTTGGTTGCTGCCAAGCGAATTATTGAGCGACAGAATGAAGAGTTGCGCCGTACTATCAGCAACCGTGACAAGATGTACTCCGTCATAGCCCATGACCTTCGCTCGCCAATGGCTTCCATCCGTATGGTATTGAATCTGGCAGTCAATGTGGTATCTCCCGAGACTGTAGGACCTGAGATTTTCGAGCTCCTTGACAAGGCGAACCGTGAGTCAGAGGAAACGCATGACTTGTTGGACAACCTGCTGAAGTGGACGAAGAGTCAGACGGGTCGTCTGAATGTCGTCTATCAGGATTTTGACCTCGATGAGGTTGTTCCTGGTGTGGTGGACATCTTCATGATGATAGCCGAGATGAAGAAGATAGACTTGAAGTATCTGCCTTCTGATGAGAAAATAACGGTTCATGCCGACAACGATATGGTAAAGACCATCCTCCGCAACCTTATTTCCAATGCCATCAAGTTTACGCCAGAGGGCAAGGGCATTGAGGTGTTCTACAAGAGAGATGGTGACTTTGTCCGTATCTGCGTTCGCGACCACGGTGTGGGAATTGCTGCCGACCGTGTAAGCACAATCTTCCATAAGGGTGAAACGACCTATGGTACTGGCGGTGAAGAAGGGTCAGGTCTTGGACTTCAGCTTTGTCAGGACTTTGCCCGCAAGAATGGGGGAGATGCTTATGTAGAGTCCGTGGAGGGCGAAGGCTCCATCTTCAGCTTTACGATACCGCTGAAGAAATGAGGAATGAGAAATGAGTAATGAGAAATGGGCTGCGCATCCGATTGTCTGGGGATTGCGGCAGCCCATTTCTCATTTTGTTTTATTCAGACTTGAATAAATCTTTTATGCCTCCGATACTTCCCAACAAGTTGGTGGCTTCGTAAGGCAGATAAACCGTCTTCGTCTTGTCGCCCTGAGCCAGTTCCTGCATCATCTGGATGTATTTCTGTGCTAGCAGGTAGTTGGCCGGATTGGTCGATTTGCCTACAGCCTCCGTAATCAGTTCGATAGCCTTGGCTTCTGCTTCCGCTTTTCGGATGCGAGCCTGTGCCTCACCTTCAGCGTGCAAGATGGCCTGTTGCTTCTGGGCATCAGCACGGTTGATGATAGCGGTCTTTTCACCCTCAGAAGCCAGGATCTCAGCTGCTTTCTCACCCTCAGAGGTCAGAATCTGTGCACGCTTGTTGCGCTCAGCCTGCATCTGCTTCTCCATCGCGTTCAGCACCGTTGCTGGAGGCACAATGTCTTGCAGTTCAACACGGTTTACTTTCACGCCCCATTTGTCGGTGGCATCGTCCAGTACGGCGCGCAACTTGGTGTTGATGGTATCGCGCGATGTCAGCGTCTCGTCCAGTTCCAGTTCACCGATGATGTTACGCAGCGTGGTCTGTGTCAGCTTCTCGATAGCATTGGGCAGGTTCGAAATCTCATACACCGCCTTGAATGGATCAACAATCTGGAAGTACAGCAGGGCATTGATCTCCATCTGGATGTTATCCTTTGTAATAACATTCTGTGAGGGGAAGTCGTAAACCTGCTCACGGAGGTCAATCGAGTTGGAGTAAGCATAGCGTCCACGGTTCAGAACGACAATCTCCTTGGCGCGGTCGATGAAAGGGATGATGATGTTAATACCCGGGTTCAGTGTGGCGTAGTAACGTCCCAAACGCTCAATAATACGGGTTTCAGACTGTGGGATAATCACCAATGCCATTTTGGCGAAGATAACCACCAGTACGATGATGGCAATTAATACATAACTCATAATGTCCATAATTTTTTTTGTTTATTGTTTAACGTTTATTGTTTATTGTTTCTTGTTACAACGTTTCCACCGTAATGATGGTGCTTTTACGTCCGATGACGCGCACGGAAGTACCTTCGGGAATATCCGTCTGGCTGACGGCTTTCCACAGGTCTCCGTCAATCTGTACATAGCCGCTTTTATCAGACTTGATTTCCTCTGTCACACGACCTGTGCGGCCTAACAGGGCATCGGCATTGCTTGCCTTGTTGGGGGCGTTCTTATGCAACCACCGCAGGGCCACAGGGCGCACGAAGATGACACTTAGCAGCGAGAAAATGGCAAAGATGAACAGTTGCCAGTAGATGTTGATTCCCAGTGCTGCACCAATCAGTGCGAACACACCTCCGATGGAGAAGCAGATGATGAAGAAATCACCTGACGAAAGCTCCAGAATCAGGCAGACGATGGCTATGATGGCCCATACCTGCCACATGTTTTCTAAAAAGTACTCAATCATATGCTTTAATCTTTAATGTTTAATATTTAATCTACTTCTAAGCGAAGCGCATTTAATGTTTAATATTTAATCTACTTCTAAGCGAAGCGCATTTAATGTTTAATATTTAATCTACTTCTAAGCGAAGCGCATTTAATGTTTAATCTTTAATCTTTAATGTATCAAATCGATAAGATAAAATCGTCCCAATCCTTCGTGCTCCCTTTCTTGCCAAACACCTTTTGGTAGAGTCGGCTACGCGTGGTGGCTATACTTTCCTTCGAGTGAGCCGTCAGCGTAGCGATGTCTTTCGGCTGCAGTCGCATCTTGATGAGCAGGCTGACGTGTAAATCCTGTTCGCTCATGCGATAAAGACTGTACAACTTATCGGTAAATCCTGCATAGGTCGTGTCAACCGCCTCCGTCAGTTCTGTCCAGTCGCTCTCCGTCATGCTGCGCCCCTCGTTCAGATACTGTTTGATGCGAAGGTAGATGGGCGAGCTCATCAGTGTACTCTTGTCGCTGACCCGTTGCTCCATCACAGCCATCTTCTGCATGGCGTGTATGTTGTCCAGTCGGCTTTGCAACAGCTGAATCTTCCTGCGGTTATTTTGTATCACTAATATAAATAAGGTGATATAGAACACCGTACATATCATCAGCAGGAACAGTTCGCGGTCAGTCAGGATAGTTGTCATATTCATTTTCTCGTTTTCGTTGATGCAAAATTATGAAAAAATCGCAAACCCACCAAGAAAAAAGGTTTGCAAAAGTTCTCAGAGGGTCATTTGCACACTTTTGCAAAGAAATTATGCCATAGTTTGCAAAAAAATCACTACCTTTGCATGCAATTTATAAGGAAAGATATGAGAAGACAGCTTTTCGGCCTTTTGGTGGCTTTTTTGTTGACAGCTAGTGTGTCGGTAAGTGCTCAGACAAGCCTTGCCGGCCGTACCTATCATCATCCCAATGTCTTAGCTGGCATGATGAACGAGGCGACTAAGGATGTGGACAAGAAAGTAGCCGAGGCCCGTGGTAAGTTTATTGCCAAGGCCGAGAAAAAGAAAGGCCGCAAACTGACTGATGGGGAAGTCGCTAAGTTGGATGCCGAAATCAAGAAGAAGTTGGCCGATATGGAGATTATGAAGAAGGGCATGAAGATGGCGATCACTGTCGAGTTCAAGGACGATAAGAATGTCGTGCTAAAGCAAGATACGAAAGTCAGTGACGATGCCTTGAAAGTTGCCGGTTACGGCTGGCTGAAGCGCAAGGCCATGAAGGCTGCTCTGGCTGTGGCTCCCTCATCGCAGAAAGGCACCTATATCGTCAAGGACAACATGGTTATCATGGCCGATAAGGACAACGAGAAGGATACCATGTTCATCAGCCAGGACGGCAAGGTCCTCACGATTAAAGAGGAAAAAGGCAAAATCTTCAAATTGACAAGAATAAAATAAAATAACACAAAAAAATGGGAAAAATTATACTGACAGGTGACCGTCCTACGGGCAAGCTCCACTTGGGACATTATATCGGTTCACTGCGTCGTCGCGTAGAGTTACAGAACGCAGGCGACTATGACAAGATGTTCGTATTCATGGCTGATGTGCAGGCCCTTACTGATAATGCCGACAATCCGGAGAAGATTCGCCAGAGCATCGTCAATGTGGCGCTTGACTATCTGGCTGCAGGCCTCGACCCCGAGAAGTGCGTGCTGTTCATCCAGAGCCAGATTCCTGAGTTGGCTGAGCTGACCACCTATCTTATGAACCTCGTCTCCGTTTCGCGTGTACAGCGCAATCCTACGGTGAAGACAGAGGTGAAGATGCGTGGCTTCGAGGGCGAGAGCATCCCCTTGGGTTTCTTCTGCTACCCTGTGTCGCAGGCTGCCGACATCACCCTGTTCAAGGCAACCACCGTGCCTGCCGGCGAGGACCAGGAGCCGATGCTGGAGGTGACGCGCGAACTGGTGCGCCGCTTCAACCAGATTTATGCTCCCGTGTTGGTCGAGCCCAATATCATGCTGCCCGAGAATGCCACAGCGCGTCGCCTGCCCGGTACCGATGGCAAGGAGAAGATGTCCAAGTCGCTGGGCAACTGCATCTACCTCTCCGACGATGCCGACACCGTTTGGCAGAAGGTTCGCTCGATGTACACCGACCCCACTCACATCAATCTGAACGACCCTGGTCATGTCGAGGGCAACGCCGTGTTCACCTATCTCGACGCCTTCTCGCGTCCAGAGCACTTTGCACAGTACTGGCCTGAATACCAGAATCTGGACGAGCTTAAAGACCACTACCGTCGTGGTGGTTTGGGCGATATGAAGTGCAAGAAGTTCCTCAACCAGATTCTCAACGAGTTCTTGGAGCCCATGCGTCAGCGTCGCCATGAGTTCGAGCAGGACATTCCCGAGATCTACAACATCCTGCGCCGAGGCACCGAGAAGGCCCGTGAGACCGCTGCACAGACCATGAGTGAGGTGCGCCAGGCCATGAAAATCAACTATTTCGACGATGAAGAACTGATTCGCTCACAAGCCGAGGCCTTCCGCCAGAAGTAACCCGCGAATCGCTAAATACTAAAGGGAATTGCGTCTGTCCAGATGTGGTTCCCTTTTTCTTTATTCGTAGCATGCCCATCCCTCCTTGTCTCCTCTTGATTTTAATTCATTGCTCGCCTCTCGGTTTGCTTAGTCCCTTCTCAGGTTCTCTTATTTGTCAATTTTTTTGATGTTTGTTTGTTGTTTGTAGTTTATTGTTTATTGGCTATTGTTTATTATTTTTTTTACGCTCTGGGCAGGCAGAAAATTTTGTCAGGCCTGAAAACAAATTTTTGGTGCCCTGCGCTCAAAATCCATCGTTCCTATTGACCATGCAAAGGTACGAAATTTTCAAAGGTCTTGCAAATGAAATCCCGAAAAACCATACTTTTTGAAGCCTTTTTTTTCGCCCTAATTTTGCAAATAAATCACAATGTTTTGAATACAGAAAAAGTTATTTGTTATTTGTTACTTTGTTACTTTTTGCTGTTTTCAATTTGCGCAAAGAGTGGACTAATGATTTTATATATATTATAATATATATAAAATTAATAAGATATATATTATATTAATTATATAATGATTTCCTATTCTCCTTTCTTCCCCTCCATTTTTCTCTCCCCGGGAACAAAAAAAATGGGAAAAAATAACAAAGTAACAAATAACAAAGTAACAAATTAGGGTTGATTCACGCAATCCTTTAGTAGCATTTTCACATCACATCATTCACTGACGTTATAAGATTGTTGATATCCATAGTCTCAATAGTCTTTGTCGGTGCAAAGATATATTTTTTTCTTCAAAAATATTATAAAGGAGAAAATAAAATATGAAATGTTATTTTGTTATTTGTTACTTTGTTACTTTTTGCTGTTTTTTGACCAAAATCTTGCTATAATTCGAAAAACTTTGTATCTTTGCATTCAAGTACTGCCGATGGCTGTCGCTCGAGCGTTGCTCGCTTGCCGCTCGATCATGTCGTTTCGCTCGTCGAAGAACTGAAAGGACGCAAGAAACAGCCCGTAGTCTCTGAGCGCAGGGTGGCGGTGCGATTTTTGTGGGTAAATAATAGCATCAGCTATTTATTCAGAGTATCGTGAAATCTCGCAAATTGAACGATGTAGTATAATGAATAAGTAAGCAAGATGCTCACGCGATAGCGTGGGCATGACTTATCTTATATACTACAGGTATGCGAGAACCTCACGATACAAGAGAAGGTCAAGTCTGCGCTTCTTTTGTGTCCTGAGGTCTCTTGGTATTACCTGTAAACAAGCCTGAAAATATAGTTTTGGTGCTTAACTAAAACTATATTCTATGAAACTTGTAAGAACACTTATTGACAACTCGAAAGAGGGCTATAATATGACAGATGTCCTCAAAGAATGTCTGAGAGATAAGAATGTTACAGAAGTGTCTATTGCTACTGGCTTTTGGGATTTGCGAGGAACTGCACTTGTTTTTGACGAACTTACAGAATTCCTTTCCCGTGAAGGCAGTAAATTCCGTTTGCTCATAGGTAAAGACCCTTATCTTTATTCTTCAGATACTGAAAGTTTTACCAAAGGTAGATACGACAAGCAAGAACAAGCTTGGCGTGTTGACCTTGACAAATTTGCTGCACAGGAACAATATGTCAAGGTTGTTCAGATGCTGGTCGATAATTTGAAGAATGAGGATAACGAAAAGTTCCAGATTCATGTATATAAGCCAGAAGGGGAATTGAAGGACCAATTCCTTCATTCTAAATGCTACATCTTTAAAGGCTATGATAATGAAGATGAAATTCCTGTAGGTTATGGAATAATTGGTAGCACTAACTTTACCCAACGAGGTTTGGAGGGAAATTCAGAATTGAATGCTTTGGAAATAGAAGCTCGCGATGTCATTTCTCTTGATCCACAATTCAAGAAGAATAAGTCACATCTGCTTTGGTTTAATGAAAAGTGGGAAGATTCCGTTTCTTGGGAAAAGGAGTTCTTGCTTCAGGTTACCCAGTCTAAGATGGGACCCGATATCAATGTACCAGAGCCTGACCCGGAACCAAAAGCAGACGATACCATTGAACCATTCACACCATACGAACTATACATAAAGTTACTTCAACTACAATTTGGCGATGTTGTAGATAAGGATCTTGGTCAGCAGATAGAATCCTATTTGCCTATAGATATCCATAAACTTACATATCAGATAGAAGCTGTAAAGCGATGCATCGGAATAATGCATGAACATGGCGGCTTTATGCTTGCTGATGTCGTTGGTTTAGGAAAGACTATTGTAGGCACTCTTATTATCAAGCGTTTCTTATCTGTACCTTTAGATGATGGTCGTGAAAGAAAAGTGTTGATAATCACACCTCCAGCTATTCAGTCAGCATGGAAGAAAACCATAGAGCAGTTTGACAAAGATAGTGAAGAGAAGATTTCGCCATTTATAGACTTCATAACGACAGGTAGTGTTGGTAAACTGGTAGATGTTGAAGATGAGCTCGAAGACGACGATGATGGAGCCGATACAGGAGAATTTGGTGAAGACCTCCAATATAAGAACTATGGACTAATATTAATTGACGAGAGTCATAAGTTCAGAAATAGCAACACAATTATGTATCAGACTCTTGATGACCTTATCCAACGAATAGGCTCAGAAATGGGCGAATATCCATATGTAGGTCTTCTGACTGCCACCCCACAAAACAACAGACCAAATGACTTGAAGAATCAAATTTACCTCTTTGAGAGAAATCACAATGATAGTACCCTGAAGAAGGCTGAGGGTGGCAATCTGGAAAGATTCTTTACTCAAGTAAATAGAGAATACGATATTCTTATAAGTAACCGGACTACCATACCAGAATTAGAGCGTAATAATAGGCTAGCAGAACTATCTAAGCAGATTCGTGATTGTGTTCTGAATGATATACTGGAACGCCGTACAAGAACTGATATCAAAAAGTATTACGAAAAAGATATGCAGGATCAGGGAATCATATTTCCCCGTGTTATCGGTCCGAACACCTTGGATTATTATATGGATGAAGAACTGGCACAGCTTTTCTCCGATACGACAACGATAATTGCTCCTACAGAAGAGGAAAAGCTACAGACAGACAATTGGCTTCGCTATTATCGTTATCGTGCTATCGAGTATTTCAAGGATATAAAGAATGCCCAAAAGCATGCTGGTCGAGGTAACAGAAATCCTGATGAGGTTGCAAAGCAGCTTGCCAAGATTATGCAGATACTTTTGGTAAAGCGTCTTGAGAGTTCTTTTACAGCATTCAAGGACTCATTACTCAATCTTCGCACCTATACAGAGAATATGATAAAGATGTGGGAGAATGACACTATCTTTATCTGTCCACAGGTAAATGTAAATAAGGAACTTGATATAGAATATAAAAAGAATAAAACAGGTAAGGAAGTCACATTCAAGGATTGTGTGGAAGACATAAGGAATAAGATAGAGAAGTTAACAAAAGAAGGTCGTAATTCTCGAGGTCAGAATGCTGAGTATAAACGTAGTGATTTCAAAAAAGAATATATTAAGCATTTGAGGGAAGACTATGACTTGATTTCAAGTCTTTACGACAGATGGGCAAATAATTCAGAAGACCCTAAGTATGATGCCTTCAAAGATAGTCTAAAAACTGAATTGTTTGACCCAGAGATAAATACCTCTGGTAAGCTTGTTATATTCTCAGAGGCCATTGGTACTGTAGAGTCTTTGGCTCGTGCAGTCAAGGCAAGACATCATAAGCCATTGATGATAACAGCAGCTAATCGTGATGACTTAGAAAAGACGATAGAAGAGAACTTTGATGCAAACTATCAAGGAGAGTGGAAGGATGACTATGATGTAATCATTACTACAGAGGTACTTGCAGAAGGTGTGAACCTACATCGTGCAAATGTTATTCTTAACTATGACACACCTTGGAACTCCACTCGCCTGATGCAGCGCATAGGTCGTGTAAATCGTATTGGTTCAAAGGAACCAAATATCTATGTGTATAACTTCATGCCAAGTGCTCAGGGTGATTCTCAAATAAAACTTGTACGCAAAGCACACACTAAACTGCAATCTTTCCATACTTTATTTGGTGAAGACAGTAAGATTTATACAGAAGAAGAGGATGTATATAACTATCCTATTCAGCAGGCAGCAGATGGTGAAGAATCACCAATGCAGAAATACATCTATGAATTAAAGCAGTATAAGGAGACCAACCCATTACGATATGAGCAAATAGAACAGGCTGATGACGATTGGCAGATAGCTCAGGCACAGAGTGGAACAGCATACTTTATTGTAAAAGCTCCTCGCTCTGCACGACTTGCCATTAGTGTGAATCAGGTAGAAGGAGAATCGCCAAGTGGCAAGGTGCTTTCTATGCTGGATATGCTTGAGGAAATGAAAGTACCTGAGAATACACAAAGTGTACCTTTACCTGAAAATTGGATAGAGCTGTCAGATAAAGCTATCCTTGCTTATAACCAACATTTTGTTCGCATAAACAGATCAAGAGCAGGAGATAAGGCTACAAAAGCAAAGGGAATTATCTCTGATTTGTTTAGGAAAAACGAATTGTCACCTAAATCAAAAGACCTACTTAATAAAGCGAGAAAACTTGTTGATAAAGGTAGCTTTGACATTACTAAGAAAATAATAGCTATAGGTGCAGAACTGGAAGAAAGAAAGCTATTTGATTTAGCGCAAAATGACATTGATGAAATACTGGAACGTGAAATAGGAAAACTTGTCGCAAATGTAGAGGGCAGACAAGGTAAACCAGCAATTTTATTAGGAACATTAAAATAATTTCTCCACATCATGAATATAGAAGATTTAAAGAAATACCTCAGTCACGAATATCAAGGAAGCCAATCCTTTTTAGAGAATATCATCTATCCAATCTTTGGAGAGGAAGAATTTATGGATGGTTATGAAGCCGAGATTCTGGATAATTATCCTGAATATCGAAAGATGGCAGATACTACAGGCATTCGAAGCGTCAAAGATGTGGGAATGATATATATCGATGGCGAACCTTTGCAAATCTTCGATATCTCTGTATCAGACCGCATCATGATGGAACGCAATAGGGTTACCATTCAAAGTCTTGTTCGCAGGATTATGGACCAATACTCTAATGCTTTCATGTTGTTCCACTATGAAGATATAAGTCAATGGAACTGGCGTTTCACATATTGCCATAAAAGTGCTAACAAGGAAGAATCTACAGACAGTAAACGATATACATTTTTGTTAGGACCCGGGCAGTCCTGTCGTACTGCAGCGGATAATTTCGTTAATCTTTATAAGAACAGGAACAATCTTACATTAAAGAATATTGAAGACGCTTTCAATGTTGAAGTCCTTTCAAAGGAATTTTTTGACAAATATAAGGATGAATATGAGGCCTTTGTAAAATATATGAGAAATCCTGCAAATGGAATGCGTCAGGACTTTATTGATACTGAATTTGATCATCAAGGGATGACCAAAGAACAGATACGTGATAGAGAAGAAAAACCCATTCGAGATTATGTAAAAAAACTGCTTGGACGTATAGTGTTTTTGCATTTTCTTCAAAAGAAAGGTTGGTTAGGTGTTCCTGCAAATGGGGAATGGGGAACTGGCGACCATGACTTTATGCTTAAACTTTTTAATAATGCTTCGGAAAAGCAAAAAGGAAATTTTCTTGATGATATTTTGGAAAAACTATTTTCAAAAGGACTTGATCAGAATCGTTCAGAAATAGGAGATATTTTTGATACAGGAGTTGAGGGTTTTCGAAATTGTAGAATACCATATCTAAATGGAGGTTTGTTTGAGCGTGATTATCTTGATAAAAAAAAGAGTCATTTCCCTGCTCAATATTTCGAGAGGTTGATGACCATGCTTTCGCAATATAATTTCACAATTGATGAGAATGATCCTAACGATGCCGAAGTTGGTGTTGACCCAGAAATGCTTGGCAGAATCTTTGAAAATCTATTGGAAGATAATAAGGACAAAGGTGCATTCTATACACCGAAGGAAATTGTACAGTATATGAGTCGCGAAAGTCTTATAGCTTATCTGCAAACAGACCAACAAGAAGAAGATAAAGCTCGCATTAGACAGTTTGTTGTTACTCACGATGGAGAATTACTTGGCAATTTGAAAGATGCAGTTGACCAGAAACTGATTAATGTAAAAATATGCGACCCAGCGATTGGCTCTGGCGCATTCCCTATGGGACTGTTACGTGAACTGTTCTTATGCCGTTCTGCTATAGAACCAAATATTGTTGAGAATGCTGCAAAAATCAAACGCCACATCATTCAAAACAATATCTATGGCGTTGACCTTGAACGAGGTGCTGTTGACATAGCTCGTCTTCGTTTCTGGTTATCTCTCATCGTAGATGAGAAATCGCCAGAAGCCCTTCCTAATCTCGACTTTAAAATAATGCAAGGTAATTCTCTTCTGGAAAGTTATGAAGGATTTGATTTAAGAGATGTGGCAGGAAGTGGAAGTCATTCAGGTCAACTAATCTTTGATGATGATACTTGTAATAGAGCGTTGGTGCAAGAGCATATACGTCGTTATTTCGAGATAGATGACCATGCGGAAAGAATTCTGTTACGTAAGAAAATAGATATGGCCGTTAAGAACTTGATTGTTGCGAATAATCCTTCACTTGAAAAGAAAGTTAAAGTGCTTGATTTACAAAACAATACAAAATTCTTCCTTTGGCATACATATTTTAAAGACGTATTTACAAGGTCATCTGATAATGGCTTTGATATTGTCATTGGTAATCCACCATATGGGGCAAAATATGATAATCAAACAAAGCGGTATTATAAGAATACCTATTTAACAGCAAATAGTATTAAAGGTATACAGAAAGGGTCTCTTGATACTTATACATTATTCATAGAATTAGGATTTAATTTGCTACGGAGAAATGGATGTTTTGCTTACATAGTTCCTATATCTTTAACTTCAAGTGAATCCCTTACTGGAGTTCATCGTATGTTAATGGGGAATTGTAATACTATTCATATATCTTCTTATGCAGTACGTCCCAAACCCGTATTTGAGAATGCGGTTGTGAATACTTCAATACTATTATTCCAAAAAACAGGGACATCATGCCAACATCTTTATTCCACAAAGATGCATAGGAGGGGTAGTAAGTTTGACCTTAAAAGTCTAATAGACAATTTGCAATTCGTTGACGTTAATGGCCTAACTTTGTATGGACGTATTCCCAAAATAAGTTCAGAAATAGAAAAGAATATTTTGCGTAAGGTTTTTGCCCAGACTAGGTTAAGCACTTTAATACGTGATACAGGAAGTCCCATTGTATATAGATTTGCTGGAGGGCGATATTTTAAAGTTGTTACAAATTACAGTTGTGGATCATCAGCTGAGAGAACAATTTTCTTTTCAAATAAAAAAATTGCAAGTGCTGTAGGATGTATACTTAGTAGTAATTTGTCATTTTGGTTTTATCAGATTTTCTCAGATAATTTGAATTGGAAGTCATACGAGATTGAGAACTTCACTATACCAAATCTTTCTGATGAAAATATAAACGAACTTAATGAAATATACTCTCGTTATCTGAAAGATATTGAGAAAAATGCAAATATTAGGACTTCTTCTGGCAGATCGGCATACAATGTAGAATCATTCAAAGAATACAAAATTGTTCGTTCAAAACACATTATCGACGAGATTGACGATTATATTTGTCCACTTTATGGTTTGACTGACGAGGAACGTGACTTTGTCAAGAACTATGAGCTTGAGTTTAGAATGGCGGGAGACGATTGAAATTGAATATTATGACAAAACTCGAAAAACTATATAGCATCATAGAGAACTCTCGCGAAGTGGGAGTGAAACTATCGTGTTTGAAGACAGACACAAAAGGCGCTATTATCGCTATGCCGATGGGGTGGAGTCAATCAATAACAGGGAGTTGACTCAGGATGAAGTGGACAACCTGATGCAAGTGAGAAACTTGCTGCAGGGCTTTAAGGGTATGCCACAATTTGGTTGGATTGACCAGATGATGACGCGCCAATATCAGAACATCATTGGAAAGCAAAAGAGGTGGCCAGTTTCGAAGGTGGCACCAAGAAAAAGGAGAAAATCTTTGGAACTCTCAAAGATTTGTCGTATCTTTGCCCCAAAATAAAAACGCAAATGAAAGAGAGCAAACCATATCCAAGGATTGACGAAGAGGACGGCAAAGTGATGGTGGCAAGTGAACCTGTTGCCGCTACAGCAATGGCCACAGAATATGCATTGCCCGAAGATGTTGACTATGCTAACATAGTTGATGGGACTTTGCAGGTTACTTCTGATATTGAGGATGAGATAGCTGAAGTAGAGCGTGGAGAAGTCGTTTCTATGGGCGAGTTTAAAGCAATGTTTGCAAAATGGCTCGACTAATAGAATTTAGTCGGCGTTCCACAGTGCAACTTCAGAAAATCCTGGAGTTTTATGACGAACGTAATGGAAATGACACTTATAGTCGTCGTTTGTTGAAATGTCTGCTGTCAGATTTGCAGCAAAAGGCTATGACCCCTACAGCGAGTAGCCCTTCAACCCGAAGTGATGTCCGTTTCTTCTACTTGATGGGATTTACAATAGTCTTCCGTTACAATACTAAAAGAATAACGGTTCTTAGTATCCGCTCATCAGAGCGAAAGCCTTTGAAATTGTACCAAAAGCAATAATCGCTTTTTCTTGTGTCGCTATTGTCTTGATCAGCGTAAGTTAAGATAATAAAAAAGATAAAGACAATGCCGACAAATGTAAGTGAAATTTGCAGCATAAGTTTGCCTATCCAATAAACGGCGACAATAAGAAGGTACTTGTCTTCACAGCCTTCTCGGATACCGCTCTCTATCTTTATGACTGCTTGACAGAAAAGATCAAGTCAAAATATGGACTGAATGTCGCATTGGTGACAGGCGATGTCGAGGCCAGAAGCACTCTCAAACTGAAAGAAAAACTCGACTAAAACAATCTGCATGGATGCCGATAGACGAAGCCACCATCACTTTACAAGGTTTGTCGCTTGATGATGTTTGGAATAATATCGTTGCAACCATCGGAGGCTTGGATGCTATGGCGGAGGCAAGCATCGAGGAACAGATTATCCAACGTGAACAACGAGAAAAGTTGCTTCGCCAAATAGAAGCACTTGAAAAACGAGCTTAACCATCTCGGCACTCTGTCGAAGTTCTCTTGCAACAGTCATAGCATCTGCCGAGCCACCGAAATCGCCACTGAACTTTTTTAATGCTTCATCCAGACGAGCACTGTTCTCCTGCTTTAATTCGTTTTCTTTGGGCATAATCAGTTTGTTGGCCAGCCACTCACGATCGTGCTGCGAGAGCGAAAGCCCCTGCAGATATGTCCACAAATTGTTCAATGCAAATGATGTCATAAGCCAAATATCTTTGATTACGCTGCAAAAATAAGAATAAAAACTGAAATAACAAAATAAAGATGGAAAAAATGACTGCGCTGAGCAACGCCTGCTCGACCCTTGGGACGCTTGCCCAAGCTAGAACCACGTACAATTTCTCCGAATAGAAATATTAATACTCCGAAAGTAATATTTGTTACTCCAAAAGTAATACCTAAGATGATATCGTTGATATTCTCGGGACAAGTATATGACCCATCCTGCCACCAATCTTCTGTAATGCCAGTATTTAGGCATATTTTTGGTGGCAGCAGGGTGGCAGCAAATTTCGATTTTTGGCAAAAAGCAAAAAAAATCGAGTAAAAAACAATCAGAAAGTGCCTTTTTGACAAATAACCCTGCCTTATTTTGGAATAACCTTGCCTAATTAAAAAATAGTCTTGCTTTATTCATAAGTACTCAGTAAAAAAAATGGCGAAATACTTTGAGGTATCGCCATTTTTTTATATTTTTGCAGCATCATAACTAATAATCCTATGGCTACATTTCTCATTCTCCTGCAACTGGCCATCGTGTTGGCGATGATATTCATCGGTGCCAAAGTAGGTGGCATCGGACTTGGTATCTACGGTATGGTGGGCGTATTCATCCTAGTGTTCGTATTCGGACTGGAGCCAGGAGCGATTCCCATCGACGTGATGCTGATTATTGTGAGTGTCATCACGGCTTCGTCGGCACTTCAGGCAGCGGGTGGACTGGACTATATGGTGAATGTGGCGGCACGTTTTCTGAAGAAGCACCCCAGCCGCATCACTTTCTTTGCTCCTTTGGTTACATGGCTTTTCAGCCTCTGTGCCGGTACAGCGCACACCTGTTATGCACTGCTGCCTATTATCTCGGAGATTGCTCGCAAAGACAAGGTGCGCCCAGAACGTCCCCTGAGTGTGGCGACGATAGCGGCGTCGTTGGGGTGTACGGGCTCGCCCGTGTCAGCTGCTACAGCAGCTATTGTGTCAGAGGCGTTGTTGGGTGCCAAGGGTATCGGCATGACGGAGATTATGGCGATTACCATTCCTGCTTCTCTCATCGCCATTCTAGTAGCCTCGTTGGTGCAGAACTATGTGGGCAAGCCACTGGAGAAAGATGCGGAATATCAGCGACGAATCCGTGAAGGGCTGCTGAATGCGGAAGAGGAGGCCGCTGACGAGACAAAAGTTGACAACCCACGTGCCAAATGGGCTGTGCTGGCATTTATGCTGGGTGTGGTGCTGGTGGTGTTGTTTGGCATATTCCCAGAAATGCGTCCCTCGTTTAACGGTAAACTGTTGCCAATGAATACCACCATCGAGGTGGTGATGATGAGCATAGCAGCCCTGATTCTGCTAGTGGGAAAGGCCGACGTGCGCAAGGCTGCCAGTGGCAACGTGTTCGCATCGGGCATGAACGCGATGGTTTCCATCTTCGGTGTAGCCTGGATGGGCAGCACCTTCTTCGAGGGGCATCACGAGGTGATACTGAGCGATGTGGATAGCTTCTTTACCAGCTATCCGATGTTGTTTGCCATTCCGTTGTTCCTGTTCAGCATCATGCTCTTCTCGCAGGCCGCCACTGTCAAGACACTCTTCCCCGTTGGACTGGCGCTGGGTGTGCCGCCGATGGTGCTGCTAGTGCTGTTTCCTGCCGTGAACGGCTACTTCTTCTTGCCAAACTATCCTACAGAGGTGGCTGCTATCGGTTTCGACCGTACGGGTACGACGCGCATTGGCAAATATGTGGTGAACCACTCTTTCCAGTTGGCGGGTTTCATCACGACCTTTGTGAGCATCGGCGTGGGCTATCTGTTGATGATGCTTCTTTACTGAATCGGCGACATAAAAAATAAGAGCAGCCTCGATAGTGAGACTGCTCCTATTATTATCATAGGAACATTGCGGATTATGCAAACGGATTCTCGGTGGGGTAGAAGTCACCCTTCGGGAAGTTGTAGTCAATCTCGTCAACGGGGATGCCCATGTACTTGAGAACCTCCCACAAGTACTTACCCTGATGACCGAACATAACGGCGCAGTGGTGTGGATAGTGCTTCTCGATGAGGACGTGACGATAGAAGCGGCTCATGTTCTTGATACCGAAGATACCGATAGAACCGAATGAGCGGGTAGCTACAGGAATAACCTCGCCCTGTGCGATGTAAGCGCGGAGCTTGGTGTCGGCAGTTGACTGCAGACGATATACAGTAGCCAGACCGGGCAGGATGTCACCCTCAAGCGTACCGTTGGTAACCTCAATAGGCAGTGCGCGAGCCATAATGCGCTGGAAGCACATCTGACAGTTGCAAACCTTAGAAGAAGCGGTGTTTCCACAGTGGAAGCCCATGAAGATTTCCTTGTCGGTATAGGTGTCGCAAGCGAACTTCTTGCCCTTGATGCTCTCCTCGTACATATCGTTAGGAACGGTGTTGTTGATGTCGAGCAGCGTGACGGCATCCTGGCTGATGCAGGTTCCGATGTACTCAGACAGAGCACCATAGATATCAACCTCGCAAGCTACGGGGATTCCACGAGAAGTCAGACGGCTGTTGACATAGCAGGGTACGAAGCCGAACATGGTCTGGAAGGCAGGCCAGCACTTGTTAGCCATAGCCACGAACTGACGAGAACCCTTGTGAGCCTCAATCCAGTCGGTCAGGGTCAGCTCGTACTGAGCGAGCTTAGGCAGCACCTGAGGAATTTTGTTGCCATGACCCAGCTCAGCAGCCATATCCTTCACAACATCGTCGATGCGAGGATCGCCCTGGTGCTTCTGGAAGGCCTCGAGCAGGTCGAGCTCTGAGTTCTCCTCAATCTCAACATCGAGGTCATACAGGGCGCGGATAGGAGCGTTGCAAGCCAGGAAGTTGTTAGGACGGGGACCGAAGCTGATAATCTTCAGGTTCTGCAGACCTACGATAGCGCGTGCGATGGGATGGAACTCGTGAATCATTTCAGCGCACTGTTCAGCAGTTCCAACGGGCTCCTCGGGGATATATGCGCGAGTCTTGCGCAGAGAAAGAGCCTGGCTAGCATTCAGCATTCCGCAGTAAGCATCACCACGACCGTCAATCAGGTCGTTCTGAGTCTCCTCAGCAGCAGCACAGAACATGGTGGGACCCTGGAACCAGTCAGCAATCATGGTCTCAGAAATCTCAGGACCGAAGTTGCCAAGATAGACGCAGAGGGCGTTACAGCCAGCCTTCTTCACGTCTTCAAGGGCCTGCTGAGCGTGAATCTCACTTTCAACGATGGTGATAGGACACTCGTAGATGCCCTCCTTGCCAAACTTCTTTTCATACGCAGCGATAACAGCCTTACGACGGTTAACAGCCAATGACTCGGGGAAGCAGTCGCGAGATACAGCGACGATTCCAATCTTAATGTTAGGTACGTTGTTCATTTTGTATTTGTTTAAAATTAGTAATGAATCGATTTCAAGCCACAAAGATAATGTTTTATTGTCAATGCACCAAATTTTCGGGCAATTGTTTTTGTTACATCTACTTTGCGTAGTGTAAATAGCGCTCAGGCAGAGGCATTTGCGCATATTTTTTCCATTCGTGGGTACCCTCTGGCTTATCGTCAAGATAATGCAAATTGTACATGTGGGCATAGGCTTCCATCTCGAAGGGGTTCAGCAAGTAGCCCGCATTAGGCAGGCGTCTGTAGTAGCGTGACGCGCATAGCCAATACCAACCATACAATAGATAGAAACAAGTCCACGAGTCGTGGGTAGCTCGCGCCTGATAAAGGTGTATCATCTCGTGGTTTTTCAGGAAGTCGAAACGCCTGTTGAACATTTCGGCTTCCTGTTGGGTATGAGTGATGATGGTTCCGAAGAAGGTCAGCGCTTCATAGCCTTGCTTAATCCAGCGTGGCTTGGCAACGGCCTTCATGTCTTCCGTACGACTGGGGCGTGCGGAGCGAAGCATCATCAACAGAATATTCATGCTAAATCTTATCCAGTGCCTGTTTGATGTCGGCCAAGATGTCATCGCAGTCCTCAATACCCACGCTGAGGCGGATGAGGTCAGGGGCCACTCCAGCCTCACGCAGTTGCTCGTCAGAAAGTTGGCGATGGGTGTGCGAGGCGGGATGGAGCACACAAGTGCGGGCATCAGCCACATGGGTGACGATGGCTATCATCTGCAAGGAGTCCATGAACTGGACAGCAGTTTCACGCGTTCCTTTCAGTCCGAAAGCAATAACGCCGCAGGAACCGTTTGGCAGGTATTTATGAGCCAGAGCGTGGTTCTTGTCGTTGGGCAGTCCGCTGTAGTGAACCCAAGCTACTCGAGGGTCGTTGTTCAGAAATTCTGCCACACGCTGAGCGTTCTCACAATGACGGGGCACGCGCAGGTGGAGCGTCTCCAGTCCGAGGTTCAACAGAAACGAGTTCTGGGGAGCAGGAATGCTGCCGAGGTCACGCATCAGCTGGGCTACGAGTTTGGTGGTGTATGCCATCTTGCCAAACTTCTTGGTATAGGTCAGTCCGTGATACGACTCATCGGGAGTGGTCAGCCCGGGGAATTTGTCAGCATGAGCATCCCAGTCGAAGTTGCCGCTATCCACTACGCATCCTCCTACCTGAGTAGCATGACCGTCCATATACTTTGTTGTAGAATGGGTCACGATGTCTGCTCCCCACTCAAAGGGTCGGCAGTTGATAGGTGTTGGGAAGGTGTTATCCACAATCAGGGGCACACCGTGCTTATGCGCAATGCGTGCAAATTTCTCAATATCGAGAATCTGACAACCAGGATTGGAGATGGTTTCGCCAAACAGAGCCTTCGTGTTGGGGCGGAAAGCAGCAGAGATTTCCTCTTCCGAGGCTTCCTGAGATACGAAGGTACACTCGATGCCGAGCTTCTTGAGTGTGACGCCAAACAAGTTATAGGTACCGCCGTAGATCTCGTTGGAGGTGACGATATGGTCGCCTGCCTCGCAGATGTTGAAAATAGCATAGAAGTTGGCAGCCTGACCACTGGATGTCAGTACGGCGCCTACACCACCTTCGAGGGCAGCTATCTTAGAGGCTACAGCGTCATTGGTGGGGTTCTGCAGACGAGTGTAGAAATAGCCTTCCTTCTTCAAATCGAAGAGGTCGGCCATCTCCTCTGTGTTGTCATACTTGAAAGTTGTACTTTGGATGATAGGCAGTACACGCGGGTCACCGTTCTTTGGCTTCCATCCTGCCTGTACGCAGAGCGTAGCGGTTTTCATTTTCTGTGTCATATCTGATAGTTTTCAATAAATTCGTCTTCTGATATAATCGGGATGTTCAGCTCCTTGGCTTTCTTGTTCTTGCCTGAAGTGGAGGTGACATCATTATTGATAAGGAAAGACGTAGAACCACTGACAGCCGAGGCCACCTTGCCTCCCTGTGACTCGATATAGGCCTTCAGCTCGTTACGATTCTTGTAATGGTGGACGTCGCCAGTAATGACAAATGTCAGTCCTTCGCAACGGTTGCCTTTAGGAGTCTGATCAGTTTGTGTAACGCTGATTTTCTTCATCAGGTTACGATAGTGCAGTAGGTTGTTGGTATCACGGAACCACCGTACAAAAGAAGTCGATTTCTCTGGACCGATGCCATTGACGTGTGCAAACACATCCTGTGGTTCTGCTTGTGTGGCAAAGAGGTCGTCACCTGTCTTGATGGCTTCGTTGACCAACTCCCCTAGCGGATAGGCTGCCAACAGGCGCTTGCAGACATCAAGTCCACAAAGAGGAATGTTCAAGGCATAGAGCAGTCGGTGGGCTTCCACATTGCGGCTCTTGTCAATAGAGCGCATGATGTTAGAGGCGGATTTTTCACCAAATCCATCCATCTGAGCCAGTTCGCGGATGTGACTGCGCAACTCGTAGATATCGGCATACTCGCTGACCCATCCGAGGTTGATGAACTTGGAAAGCGTCTGTTCAGAAATGCCGTCGATGTTCATTCCCTCCTTAGAGACAAAGCGGGCAAACTTTCGCAGTTGCTTGGCAGGACACTCGGCATTGGTACAATGGAGCGTCTTGGTTCCACTGACATCACTCACTTTGATTGCAGCAGGAGCGTGGCAGACAGGACACTGATTAGGTACTGTAAATGTATTAACGCTCTCTATCACCTTAATGACCTTAGGGATAATCTTGTTAGCCTTGATGACGCTGATGCGGGTGCCAATACCCCCAATGCCCAGACGTTCACATTCGCTGATATTACACAGCGAGGCGCGCTTGACGGTGGTGCCCTCCAGTTCTACAGGTTCAAAAATAGCAACTGGCGAGATCGTAGAGGCAGCACACGACCACTCAATCTCCTTGAGGGTTGTTTCTGCAGCTTCGTCCTGCCATTTAAAGGCCAATCCTGCACGGGTGGCATGGTGGCCTGTAACGGATCCTGTCTGTGCATAGGCGGTATCATCGTAGCAGATAACCAGTCCATCGACGGGAAAGGGATTCTGCCGACTGGTGACTTCCTGTGTGAAGGTGTTTATGACAGCTTCCACAGAAGAAGAGTCAGGATGCTCCACCAACTGTCGCTCTACGGTGTTGAACCCTTGATGGTCGAGCCAACTCATACGATTGCCCCAAGAGTTGATGTCTTCCTCTGTATATACTAAGGTAAAGGGTATCCACTGGATATGGCGCTGGCGTACTTCTTCAACATCTTTCAGTGTGAGCGAACCTGATGCGAGGTTACGCGGATTCGCATAATCCTCGCCACTCTCCATCAGGAAACGGTCGAAATCATCGTAGCTGATGACTGCTTCTCCACGTATGACGGTATGTCCCTGAGCAGGAATGGTGGCAGGAATGCCGTTGATGGCTGAGGCCAGATGGGTGATGTTGGTACCGATATGCCCATTGCCTCGCGTGACGACCTTTGTCAGTTTGCCGTTGTCGTAGGTGACCACCAGCGTCAGACCGTCTAGTTTCCACGAAATCCAGATGGGCTTTTGTTCGGCCCACTTGACAAGTTCTGCAGACTGTTTGGTCTTGGCTAACGAGAGGGCTGCAAACTCGTGCTCCTCCTTCTGTCCGGTGATGCTGTCTTCAGAAACCTTTTGCGTAGGTGAGTCGGGCAGGGTAGTGCCTGTCTCCTGTTCCAGTTGGCGCAACTCATCGAAACGGGCATCCCACTCATAGTCTGTCATCCGTTCGCCTTTGCCGTTGTAGTAGGCTTCGCTGGCCTCGTTCAGCTCACGGATGAGTTGCTGCATTCTTAATGTCTTCTCGTCAGTATTCATAAAACTCTCACCTCTATTTCCTCACCACTCAACTTTTTATTATAACATTCCTTTCGTAGAAGGCAGTTCGTAGTGATATACATCACGGCGTACAGCCATTTTCAGCGCACGGGCCAATGCCTTGAAGATGCCCTCTATTTTATGGTGCTCATTCTGTCCCTCGGCTTTGATGTTCAGGTTCATCTTGGCAGCATCGCTCAGACTCTTGAAGAAATGCAGGAACATCTCCGTGGGCATTTCGCCAATCTTCTCGCGGTGGAACTCAGCGTCCCATACTAGCCAGGGGCGTCCTCCGAAGTCAAGGCAGACAGAACAGAGGCAATCGTCCATAGGCAATGCATAACCGTATCGCTCTATGCCTCGCTTGTCACCCAATGCCTTCAGCAGACACTCGCCCAACGCCAAAGCTGTATCCTCAATGGTGTGGTGCTCATCCACGTGCAGGTCACCTTTCACTTGTATGGTGAGGTCCATCATGCCGTGTTTGCCAATCTGCTCCAACATGTGGTCGAAGAATCCCAGTCCCGTCTGAATGTCGCAGTGCCCGTTTCCGTCCAAGTCCACCTTGATATAGATGTCTGTTTCCTTGGTGGTGCGCTGAACTTCTGCCGTGCGTTCTCCGCCATAGGCAATAGCTGCCACCTTGTCCCAATCGCCCACTTGCAGAAATCCGCAACCGATGTTCTCGGCAAACTTACGGTCGGTATCACGGTCTCCTATGACATAGCTGTGTGCTATATCGTATTCGGGGTTGTTCATGTATTTCTCTACCAATCCCGTGTTAGGCTTGCGCGTTGGGGCATTATCCTCAGGGAAATGGGGATCTATCAGGATGTCGTCGAATGTTACGCCCTCACCCTTCAGTGTGTCGAGGATGAAATTGTGAACAGGCCAGAAGGTGTCCTCGGGAAAAGCGTCAGTGCCTAGTCCGTCCTGGTTGCTGACCATCACGAAGAGATAGTCGGTATGTTGTCTTAGAAAAACCAGGTTACTGATGGCTCGTGGTACGAACTGCAGTTTCTCAAAAGCGTCAATCTGCTCGTCGGCAGGCTCGCGGATAATGGTGCCGTCGCGGTCGATGAATAGAATTTTCTTCATTGTATGTTCAGTTTCTGTTGTTCACGTTCTTTCTTCTGTGTTTCTGCGGAACCATAGGCATAATAGCCTACGAAGAGGAGACTTGTCAATATATATACTTGCAGGAAGGCAGCAAGGAACCAAGTGCCAGCTACCAGCCATTCGATATAGGACGGCATAGCAAAGGGGTCGCCCATAAGGGTTCCGATATGTGCCTGAATAGCAGCGATGGTGAGAATGATGACAGGCAGACAGACAAAAAGACAGATGGGCACAACAACCACCAGTGCCACCAGAAGAATGCCCAACGTCAGGAGCCAATGTCTTCCTGCAGCCTTTAGCATACTACGGAAGGGGCGCCAAAATACAGGCTTGGCAAACCATCGCAGTGGGGTTGCTATGATGTTAGTGTCCTTGTGCTCCTTCAATTTCCCTGCTGTGATACCGAAAATCACGAGGAGTACCATGATGCCCAATATGAAAAGCACCAGAGATGCACAAAGCAGGGCAGTATGCTCTTTGACAATAAGCCATTTGTATTGCGGCAAAGCGATAGCCTGTAGCACAACGGGCAGCAGTTTCGTGGTGAGCCAGGTGCCCAGCACTGAAACAATGAGCGAATATACAAGGGTGAAAAGCCATGTGGCTTTGAAAATCTTACGGAAGGAAGCTGTGTATAAACGCAGCGCAGAGGTGATTATACCTCGGTAGCTGCGTGCCTTCATTAGTTTGTATTCTTGAATCTTTTCCATCTTTTATGACTATTTTTTGCTTACAGTGTTGCAAAGGTAGGCATTTTTTCGTATCTTTGCACCATCTTTAAAGATAAATTATGAAAATATTGCAATGGGGCTTCATCGGATGCGGTGAAGTTACGGAACTGAAAAGTGGTCCTGCTTTCTCTGAGGTAGAAGGTTCTGGTGTCGTGGCAGTGATGAGCCGTCATGAGAAAAACGCTCGCAGTTATGCGGAAAAACACGGCATTCCAAGGTGGTACACCGATGCTCAGGAGTTGATAGACGACCCAGAGGTGAACGCCATTTATGTAGCTACGCCTCCCAGTAGTCATGCTACCTATGCCATTATGGCGATGAAGGCAGGCAAACCCGTTTATGTGGAGAAGCCATTAGCGGCTTCCTATGAAGATTGCGCGCGTGTGAACCGTGTCAGCGAGGAAACAGGTGTTCCTTGTTTTGTAGCTTACTATCGTCGCTATCTGCCTTATTTCCAAAAAGTGAAGGATATCGTGGACAATGGTGTTATCGGAAAGACCATCAATGTACAAATACGTTTTGCCACTCCTCCCCGTGAACAGGATTTTGGAAAGAACGGACAGTTGCCTTGGCGATTGCTTCCTGATATAGCCGGCGGTGGATATTTTTACGACTTGGCGCCCCACCAGCTAGACCTGTTGCAGTATATTTTTGGCGTGATAACAGAAGCCCGTGGCATTTGTGCCAATCGTGGAGGCTTGTATGAGGCAGAAGACTCTGTATGTGCTAGTTTCGAGTTTGAAGGTGGATTGCCAGGCAGTGGCTCGTGGTGTTTCGTGGCTCACGAGTCGGCTCGTGAAGACCGCATCGAGATTATTGGTGACCAAGGCTCCGTCAGCTTTTCCGTTTTCGACTACCAACCTATAAAGCTGCATACTTGCGAGGGTACAGAAACCATCACGGTGCCCAACCCTCCTTATGTTCAATATCCTATTATCAAGAGTGTCTGCGAACATCTGCAGGGCATTGGACTCTGCGGATGTACCAGTGTGTCTGCTACGCCAGTAAACTGGGTGCTCGACCGTATTTTAGGAAAGTTCTGAATAATGCGGATACTATTGGCGATAGTGTTGATGATGTTGAAAAGTGTCAGCGCAGTGGCTGCTGACACGTTGACGGTGGACCAGCCTCAGGAGCCGGAAGAGAAGAAGCTCAGCTGGCTACGTCGCACTATTCGTGGCTTCAGCTATATCGATGAGAATTATGTGGAGCCGCAACACTATAACTGGTCGGTCATGCTGTTGGGACGCTATGCGTGGGACTATTACCGCCTCAGCACGACGGGAACTGACGCACAGTCTGTGTCTTTCTCACCGCGTCATATCTTCAAGGTAGGGCCTTATTTCGGATGGCGTTGGGTGTTTCTGGGTTATACGTTCGATTTAAGGAATATCAGCCTGAATTTCTCATCAGCGGGATGGAAGGGCATTGATGCCAGTATATATAGTGCACAAATTGGTGCCGATATCTATTATCATCATACGCGCAACGACTATATGCTGCGTGGCGTCAACTTGGGAAAGGGAGTGAATGATCGTCTGTTGGAAGATGTGCCCTTCGACGGCTTCAATGTGGGAACCACGGGAGTCAGTCTCTATTACATCTTCAACCACCAGCGTTTCTCCTATCCTGCAGCTTTTGCACAGAGCACCTGTCAGAAAATCAGCTGTGGCTCGTGGATGGTTGGACTAGGCTATATGAGCAACAGCCTGGAGTTTGATCATGAGGATTTCCAGAAACTGGTGGACGAGCGCTATGGCAAGCAGAAGGCACAGCTGGACAGTGCCCTGATGTTCAACAGCGTGAAATATTATAATATCAACGCTTCCGTAGGCTATGCTTACAACTGGGTGTTTGCACGCCATTGCCTGTTCTGCGCCAGTGCTTCTTTGGCTTTGGCTTATAAGAAGAGCCGTGGTGAGACGGCGTTGGAGGATAAGGGTGGATTCGATATGAACAACTTCAATATCGATGGCATCGGACGCTTCGGACTGGTATATAACAATACCAAATGGTATGCAGGAGCCAGTGCCATTGTGCGCACCTTCAACTACCGAAAGGAACGCTTCGTAGCCAACAACGTGCTGGGTGAGGTGTGTCTTTATGTGGGCTATAACTTCGGGCTCCGGTCGCGATATAAAAAGAAATGAATATGAAGAGATATATAATAGGTATTATGGTTATCCTGCTGAGCCTTTCGGTTGCGGCACAGATAACCTATACGAAGGCTGACAGTCTGACCATCTGCCGACTGCTGAAGGAGGCGCCTGCCAAAGCTTCCACCTTATGGTTCGCACGCCAGTTCCACGGCAGACCTTATGTGGCACACACGCTGGAAGTGAACGATAGCGAGCAATTGGTGGTGAATACGCGGGAACTTGACTGTACAACGCTAGTGGAAACAGTGACAGCTTTGACCCTGTGTGTCAAACAGGAGAAACGCCAATGGACTGACTATTTGCAGACCCTGCGGACCCTTCGCTATCGGCAGGGCGTACTGAATGGCTATCCCAGTCGTCTGCACTATTTCACCGACTGGATTCTGGATAAGCAACAAATGGGACTGGTCAGTGAGATTCAGCAGCCAAATCCTCCCTTTACCGCCGTTCAGCATATCAAGGTAGGTTTCATGAGCCAGCATCAGGAATATTATAAGGCCCTGAAAGCGAACCCTTCGCTGGTGAAGGAGATTCGCCAGCAGGAGAAGGCACTGACGGGTAAGACATTCCGTTATATTCCCAAACAGGAGGTAAAGAATACAAGGCTGATGCGTCAGACCATCAAGGACGGCGACATCCTGGCTATTACCTGCAAGAAAAAAGGGTTGGAGATTGCCCATCTGGGCTTTGCCGTATGGCAGAAGGACGGACTCCATCTGCTGAACGCCTCGCAACTGCATCACAAGGTGGTGACAGAACCCATACCCCTTCGTCAGTATTTAGGGAAGCACAAGACTCATACAGGCATTCGTGTCATCAGAATAAAATACTCAAATAGTAAATAGTTAATATGGAATTACCCGATTTTATGAGTTATGCCAACAAGTTCTCACAGACGGACTTTGTTGAAAAAATCTCAAGTATTGCCAAACGAGCAGGTGCCAAACTGGTTTATGCCGCTCTCATCCTTTATTATACCTTGCAGAGCGACAAGGTGAGCACCGCTAACAAGGCGATGATTATTGGCGCCCTGGGTTATATGATCAGTCCGCTCGACGTCATCCCAGATGCCATCCCCATTGCCGGATTGACGGACGATTTGGCAGTGCTGCTCTTTGTGTTGAAGAAGGTGTGGACAGACATCGATCCAGACATCCAAACAAAGGCAAAGGAGAAACTTGCCAAGTGGTTTGACGAAGACGAGATAGAAGAAATCAACGACCTCTTCAAGGCAGAATAATGATACAGGAGTACCAGGTTAGAGTACTGCCTCAGGTGGCTGCTAATGAGCAGTCGCTACGTATGTGGTTGGCAGATGAGTACGGATTCGATGTCCGTACGGTGACGAGTGTGCGCATCCTGCGTCGTAGCATTGATGCCCGTCAGCGTACTATCTTTGTCAATCTGAAAGTGCGCGTCTATATTAACGAACTGCCTCAGGACGAAGAATATGTTCCTGTAGATTATCCTGATGTCAGCGACAAGCCGCAAGTGATTGTGGTGGGTGCGGGTCCTGGTGGATTGTTTGCCGCCCTCCGACTGATAGAGCTCGGCTTGCGCCCCGTCGTTTTGGAACGTGGTAAGGATGTTCATGAGCGCAAGAAGGACTTGTCGCTGATTACCAAGACGCAACAGGTTGACCCCGAGAGCAACTACTGCTTTGGCGAGGGTGGGGCAGGTGCCTATAGTGATGGCAAACTCTACACGCGCAGCAAGAAGCGTGGCAATATCGAGAAGATACTCAACGTGTTCTGTCAGCATGGAGCCTCTACGAATATCCTCGCCGATGCTCATCCGCATATCGGCACAGACAAGTTGCCTCGTGTCATTGAGAACATGCGCAACACCATTCTTCGTTGTGGCGGTGAAGTGCATTTCCAAACGAAGATGACACATTTGCTGCTGGAAGACAATCGTGTAGTTGGTTGTGCCACAGCTGACAAGGAATATAAAGGCCCTGTCATTCTCGCTACAGGTCATTCCGCCCGTGATGTCTATCGCTATCTGGCTGAGAGCAATGTTGAGATTGAAGCGAAGGGGATTGCTGTGGGAGTCCGTTTGGAACACCCGTCGATGCTCATCGACCAGATACAATACCATAACAAACAGGGTAGGGGGAAGTACCTGCCTGCAGCTGAGTATTCGTTTGTCACACAGGTTGAAGGACGCGGTGTCTATTCGTTCTGCATGTGTCCTGGTGGATTCGTCATCCCTGCAGCTACTGACAAACAGCAGATAGTCGTCAATGGTATGTCGCCTTCGAATCGTGGTGGTCAGTGGTCGAACAGTGGTATGGTGGTTGAGTTACGCCCAGAGGATATTAGTGAAAAAGACACATCTCTCACCTCTCACCTTTCACCTCTCACCTCTTCAGCGCTGCGCGTCATGCACTTCCAGGAACAATTGGAGCGCGACTGCTGGCAACAGGGTAATATGCGTCAGACGGCACCTGCACAGCGTATGGCAGACTTTGTCAATAATCGTCTGAGCTTTGATCTGCCAAGAAGTTCCTATGCTCCAGGATTGATATCCTCACCCCTGCATTTCTGGTTGCCGGAATCTATCAGTCATCGCTTGCAAGAAGGTTTTAAGTTCTTCGGCAAGCATTGTCACGGTTTTCTCACCAACGAGGCTGTGATGATTGGTGTGGAGACGCGCACCTCCAGTCCCGTCCGCATTGTCCGCAACAACGATACCTTGATGCATGTCCGCTTGCAGGGGCTCTTCCCCTGTGGCGAGGGTGCCGGCTATGCCGGAGGAATCGTTTCTGCGGGAGTAGATGGTGAACGCTGTGCCGAGATGTGTGCACAGTATTTACAAAAGACTGTTTAATCTGTTGCGAAGCTGTTCGGCTTCGCTTTTTCTGATGGACAACACGATTTCGCACGTGTTGTCGTAAGTTTGCGAGATGATGCGAGGATTCATGTCCTTCACGATGCGCATCACATCGTTCATCTGCGGATAGGCAAACGAGTATTTCACGATTTCCTCTACCTGGCGCGTCTCGATGGTAGCGTGACTGATAGCGTCGGCAGCAGCTTCGCGATAGGCTACTATCAGACCGCTGGTGCCCAGGTTGACACCTCCGTAGTAGCGCACAACGACAATCAGGATGTCCGTCAGTTCGTTCGAGTTGATTTGTCCAAGAATGGGCTTGCCGGCTGTCGATGAAGGCTCTCCGTCGTCGTTGGCTCGGAATTCCAAACGCTCAGCGCCCAGCATATAGGCATAGCACACGTGGCGCGCATCATAGTATTTCTTGCGGTATTGCGCCACGATGTCCTTCACCTCGTCCACCGTGCTGACGGGGTGAGCAAAAGCGAGGAACTTGCTCCGTTTCTCGGTGTAGTATCCCTCGCTTGTTGTTGCTATTGTCCTATATTCGTCGGTCATGCTTTTTCTAGTTCTTCTAGATGCTCTAGATATTCTAGAAGTTCTAGAGAATCTAGTTATACCAATTTATGAATCACCAGACCAGAGCGCAGTTTCGGCTCGAACCACGTTGCCTTCGGAGGCATAATCTTGCCCGAGTCGGCAATGTCCATAATTTGCTGCATGGTGACAGGGTAGAGAGCCAGCGCGGCACGCATCTCACCGGAATCTACGCGGCGTTTCAACTCACCCAGTCCACGCAGTCCGCCCACGAAGTCGATACGCTTCGACGAGCGCAGGTCGCCGATGTTCAGTATCTCGTCCAGTATCAGACGGCTCGAGATGTCCACGTCCAACACACCGATAGGGTCGGTATTGTCGTAAGTTCCCTCCTTGGCCTTCAGACTGTACCAATGTCCGTCCAAATAGAGCGAGAACTCATGCAACTGCTGAGGCTTGTAGATATCGGTGCCCTTGTCTTCCACGGTGAAGTTCACCTGCAGGGCAGCTAAGAACTCCTCCGAACTGAGTCCGTTGAGGTCTTTCACCACGCGGTTGTAGTCGAGGATGGTCAGCTGTGAAGCCTGGAAGCATACTGCCATGAAGTAGTTGTACTCCTCGTCGCCTTTGTGGTTGGGGTTCTGCTTCTGCTTCTCCTGTCCCACGAGGGCAGCAGCTGCTGAGCGGTGGTGTCCGTCGGCAATATACAATGACGGCATCTTGGCAAACTCAGCGGTGATAGTCTCTGTGTCCTTGTCGTCGTTGATAATCCAGAACTGATGGCGGAAGCCGTCTATGGGTGCGATGAAGTCGTACTCAGGCTTCGTGGCGGCATAGCGCATGATAAGTTCGTCGAGCACCTTGTTGTCGGGGTAGGCAAAGAACACGGGTTCTATGTTGGCGTTATTCACACGCACATGCTTCATGCGGTCCTCCTCCTTGTCGCGACGTGTCAGCTCGTGCTTCTTGATGTTGCCCTTCTGGTAATCATCGGTATGGGCGCACACCACTAGTCCGTACTGCGTCTTGCCGTTCATGGTCTGGGCGTAAATGTAGTAGTGCTCCTTGTCGTCCTGCACCAGCCATCCCTTGTCCTGGAACTTCTGGAAGTTCTCGGCAGCCTTCTCATAGACGCGTGGGTCGTACTCTGACGTTCCTACGGGGAAGTCAATCTCGGGCTTGATGATGTGATACAGACTCTTTTCATTGTCGCCAGCCTCGGCACGGGCCTCTTCTGAGTCCAGTACGTCGTAAGGACGACTCTCAACCTGCTCCACCAGTTCCCTTGGTGGTCGTATTCCTTTAAATGGTTTTACTATTGCCATGATATTTATTTTCTATTAAACCATTAACCATTAACCGTTAATCATGAACCATGAACCGTTACAGGTTTGCCTTGATTTTGTCAATCATTTCTGTGTATTCCGCATCGGTGAGATACACCTTCCCGGGGTTCATCTGGAACGTGCCGCCGTAGTCAGGACCGTCCACATACTTAGGAGCCAGGTGGAAGTGCAGGTGCGAAAGCTTGTCGCTATAGGCACCATAGTTAATCTTCTCGGGGTTGAAGGCCTTCTGCATAGCACGCGTCACTTGCGCCACGTCAGCCATAAAGGCATTGCGGTCCTCATCGCTCAGCTCATTCAGGTCGTTCACGTGGTCTTTGTAGGCCACGAGGCAGCGGCCGCGATAGGTCTGCTCCTTGAACAGGAAAGCGCGTGAAACACGTAAGGTTGCAAACTCAATCATCAGATTGTGTAGAGTCTCATTGTTCTGGCAGTACAGACACTGCTTGGGGTCACTTTGCATATTCTATTCTTGTTTTAGAGTTAAATTTCTTGCAAAGGTACGAATAAGCGAGAACAATACAAAACAAAAATCACTTTTTTTGTTTTTATTTGTTTGTTTCAGAAAAAAAACACTACCTTTGCAAGTATGTTAGTAAATACCGTTATCAAGGAACGCATCTGCTATGTGGAGATGCAGAATGCTGGACATTTCAATTGTCTCAGCGAAGCTATGTGTCAGGAGTTGTGTGATGCCATCCAGTATGGATACGATCAGGAGTGTGTGGGTATCGTCATCAAGGCTCAATGTGCTAAAGGCGTATGGAGTGCAGGCCATGATATTCGTGAATTGCCCCAGAACGGTGAAGACCCACTGGCTTACGATGTTCCCATGGAGCAGTTGCTGCGATGTGTACAGGAAACGCCCATCCCTGTCATTGCCTGCGTCAGCGGTACCGTGTGGGGTGGAGCCTGCGACTTGTGTCTGTCGTGCGACATGATAGTCAGCACCGACAATGCCACCTTCGCCATTACACCTGCCAAAATCGGCATACCCTATAATGCCTCAGGCATCATGCACTTCATCAATCAACTTGGCATGAACAAGGCGCGTGAGATGTTCTTCCTTGCTACACCTATCACGGCCCAGGACGCCCTGAACGTTGGACTCATCAACCGAGTGGCATCGCCCGAGGATTTGGACAGTGTACTGGAAGAACAGTTCCTGAACCCTCTGCGTCGAAACAGCGTGATGTCCATCAGTGCCATTAAGCGTCAGTTCCGCATTCTCAGCAAGGCTGCTACGGTTCTGTCGTCTGAGAGTTTCGAGCGCATCAACGCCTATCGAACCAAGGTGTATAAGGGTGCCGACTATCTGGAGGGCATACGTTCGTTCCTTGAGAAGCGAACTCCTGAATACAAAGGTAAAGCTTCGGATTTGGATACGAAGAATGAATGATCACCCTCCTCGTCTTGAAGAGCTGTCATCAACGGAATCTCATACTTGCTCATAATCATATCTATGTATAATTTGAGTGCAAATATACGAAATCTTTCTTAAATTATTATCATTTCGAAAAAAAGAGGAAATTTACCTTCATCATATAATGTTTTCTAACTAAAAATAGTTTAAGAAAGATTTATTTTAAATATATGTAAGGATTTGTAAGATTATTCTTCTGTAATTCTTGCCACAAAGAACTACCTTTGCGCCATAAATCAACTTCATCAGTGAAAAAACTATATCTTTATGAATGAACTACATATTGGGCGCTTTGAACTGAATAGTCAGAAACAGGAATTACTATTTCATACTTCAAACGGCAGTGTCATAAAACGTAAGCTGTCATTCCGCGAATCGTCCATTCTTCAATTATTAATAGAGGCAAATGGAGAATTGGTAGAAAGTCATATACTTTTAATAGAATTCTGGGGCAGTGACACGATATATAATATGAATTCCTTATATGTGTTTATGTCCCGAATGAAACGGGTGTTAGAGGCAGACCCTACACTAAGCATTATCAATGCACGAGGTATTGGTTATCGACTTATACAACAATCATGAATTATAGGTTTCTTGTCTTTAGCTTTTTCTTCTTGTCATTCTCATCAATCTCAGTTTATGCCCAAGTTGCTGAGAATGACAAGAAGATTGGGATACCAGATTCTGTCAAAAGTGATTATGAGGAATGGCTGAGGAACGAACCACAAAAATCCGCCCAGCATGACAGTTCGTCTATTGACCCCATGCAATCAAGATTACCTATTATCAGTCCTGAGAAACTGTCGCCAAGCCGTCCGCCTATCAGCGTGGTTATCATGACTCCGAAATTAAGGACAGAGATGCAGTTGGCCTATCAAAGTCACTGGTTAGAAGAACAAAGGAAAAGTCAGAAAGGTGGTGCCATGACGGCAGGGATTAATCCACTCAGTCTGGTTGCATGGGTCGTCAGCAAAATTATTCCTCATCGAAAGTCAAAGAAACAGAGACAACGTGAGAAATTGCAACAAGTATTAGATAACTATTAACGTCAGTACGCACTTTATCCATCGAAAAAATGCGAAAATCCTTGGTTGTTTAATGGTTAATTTGTATCTTTGCCATGGATTAACATATAATCAAATAATTATGGGACTGATATTATCAATTATCATTGGATGTTTGGCTGGCTTCTGTGCCGGCAAGTTGATGAAAGGCGGAGGCTTCGGATTCCTGATGAACCTGCTGCTGGGTCTGTTCGGCGGACTGCTGGGCGGTTGGATCTTTGACATGCTGGGCATAGAGTGGGGAGGTCTCCTGGGACAACTGGGAACAGCCATTGTCGGTGCGGTGGTCATTCTCTGGGTGGCTAACCAGCTGAAGAAATAACAACACAACACAAAAACATATTAAGACTTATGACTAAGAAAAGGCTGATGCTGACAACGGCCTTCGTACTGCTAACCCTTCTCATGAAGGCTCAAACGGTGGTTAGCGGTAAGGTGACTGACCTTAATGGTCAGCCTTTGGCACATGTCAGCGTAAAAGCAGAAGGTACAGAGGTACAGACGGTAACGAACGAAGACGGACAGTTCACGCTGAAGACACACCAGCAGCCCCGTTACCTCCGGTTGAGCCACATTGGCTACAAGACACGCCGCGTTGCCTTGGAACAAGGGGCAACCGATCAACTCAGAATCCGTATGCAGAGCAACACCGTAGAACTACAGGAAGTCCTGGTGTCTGCTGACGACCCGCTTTCCATCCTGAAAGCGGCAATAGTCCGTATTGAGAAAAACTATCCGCAGGAACCCGAGCTGGTGCGCTGTTTCTATCGTGAGACGGCACGCCGTGGCTCACGCTTTATCTCAGTGGCTGAGGCGGTGACGGAGATGTACAAGTCGGACTATTATTACGGTCCTGAGCGCGACGCAGTAGCCATTCTGAAAGGCAGGCGACTGATGAGCATGAAGGCACGCGACACGCTGGGTGTGAAAGTGCAGGGCGGACCCGTGCTCCCCCTGATGGTCGATTTGGCGAAGAACCGCGAATATATCCTGAACGAGGAGAACATTGCCCATTACAAGCTGCACATGGAAGTGCCGGTGAAGATAGGCGACCGCACACAGTATGTCATCAACATGGAACCTCAGGGCGTATTGCTCTTCCCCATCATGAAGGGACGTGTGTTTATAGACCAAGAGCGGCTCACCTTCACCCGTGCTGAGTTGGAACTGGAGATGAGCGACTGGCGGGCAGCCTCCGAGTATATGCTGGTTCACAAGCCCTTCGGACTGCGTTTCCGTCCTCGTGAACTGACTGTCACCATTGTCTATAATACCGACGAGCAGGGCATTGCCCACATGAGTTACGTGCGCAACGAGATGCGCTTCAACTGCGACTGGAAACGCAGGTTGTTTGCCTCACCCTTTACCACCGTTTGCGAGATGGTGGTGACGGACAGGATGCAGAAGGGTGATAGTGCCAAGCGACCTCGCGGACGTTCCTCCTTCGGACTGCGTGACCGTTTCTACGACAAGGTGGAATATTTCGACGACCCCGACTTCTGGGCGGACTATAACATCATAGAGCCGACGGAGAGTCTGGAGAATGCTATTGACAAACTGAAGAAAAGGGTAAAGAACAACTGATGAAGAAGTGGGTTTTGACAATGGTCTGTGCTCTGTTGGCTGTTAGCGTCTATGCTCAGCCTAAGGGCGTCGTGCTCGACACGCTGAACGTACAGCATATCGACTTCCAAGGTCAAACGCGACAAGGCACCATTATCTGTAATCGGAAGATTACGAACGACCTGCGCGCTATCTTCGAAGCCTTGTACAAGGCGAAATACCCCATCGAGCGCATACAACCCATCTCCGACTACGACAACGACGACGAGCGCTCCATGCAGGCCAACAACACCTCGTGCTATTGCTATCGGCCCATTGAAGGCAGCAAGAAGCTCTCGAATCACGCGCTGGGAATGGCAATCGACATCAATCCCCTCTACAACCCCTGTGTAAAAAGAAGGAAGGACGGCACCCTGCTCATCCAACCTTCTACTGCACGTCCTTACATCAATCGCAGCAAATCTTTCAAGTATAAGATTACCAAGAGTGACCTCTGCTACCGTCTCTTCACCCAGCACGGCTTCCAGTGGGGAGGCTCGTGGCACTCGCTCAAGGACTACCAGCATTTCGAAAAATCGACGCAGTAGCTTTGGCCACTTCAAAGAAGTAGTCCCGCTATCCCCCTTTACTGATTCCTCCTACCACATCGTCGTTGTCGATGGAGTGTTCCGCCTTCTTCACGCTGGCTTTTAGGGAGCCGAAACGCCAGGTAACGGAAAGGGTGAACGAGCGGGCATTGTTCCAAGACTGTTGGAAATCACGATAGTCGCCATTCACCGTCTCAGCCTCTGTCGTCCAGTATTTGTTGAATGGTGCATTAGCACCAATGCGCACCGTCAGGCGGTCATCCTTGAGGAACGAACGTTGCAGGGAGAAGTAATAGCCCTGATAAGAGTGCTGCATGTAATAGATTCCATTGGGACTATGACCAATCTTGCCGTAAGCCGCCATATAAAGCAACAGTTTCCAAGGCAACTTTTGTGAGAGATTAGCATAGAAGTTGTCAGACCACCCAAAGGTGCTATAGCCAAGGTTGGGATTCTCGTAGTGTTCGTATCTCAGATTATTGTTAATGACAACCGTTGTTCCGTCGAATGGCTTCCACTGTACATACTGCTCCACTGAGAACCGACGGTAGCGCAGAATGTTGTCGTAAGTGGTATAGCGGATGTCGTTCCTGGCTGTCTGAATGGTGCTGATACCTTCTGAGCTGTAGTTGTAGGCTGGTGCTATTTGGAGCGTCAGTTTGGGCAGGATATAGGAATAAATCAGACTGATGCGCTGTGTATGAGAACTGACCAAGTTGGCATTGCCATAATGAACTGACGTGGGCGATGTGACAACAGCAGGGTTCAGATAGGAAATACCAGGACGGTTGATGCTGGTGGTAAGCGAGAGCTTCAACGACTGTGCATCCGTCAGCTGATATTTCAGCGACGCCTGTGGCACCCAGTCGCTCAAGTGCTTGTCGAAGGTGTCGCCCTTCCCGTCAGGATACTGCCCTTTCATATAACTGTATTCATAGCGCAGACCTGCCCGAGCCGACCATTTCTTGTGATTGTAGATATAGTCTGCATAACCTGCCAGCACACGAGTGGTATGTTCAAACTCGTTGTCGGTCAGCATGTCAACGCCGGAATAATCGACGTAGTCGCTTTGCACCTTTAGGTCAAAGAAATTCTGCGTGTTATGGCTGTTGTTGTTACGATAGATATACTTGGTACCTATCTCTAACTGATGCCCTTTGCCTAGTGGGCGGAGCCAGTCTGCCTGGAAGGTGTGTTCCGTGAAGCGTTCGCGTTCGGTTTGCAGACTGCCTGTGTAACGGAATGGTGCATTCACCAGGTCCGAATAGGTGTTCTCCTGATCTGTGTGTTGGCGCGTCAGGGCGAGCATGTAAGAGAGTGTGAGTCGCTCGCCCTTCCGCCGCGTCTTATGCTCATAGTCCATCCGTCCGTTCCACGAGGAATGGCTGTAGCCAGGCATCCAGTAGTGATTGTTGAAGCTATAGACAGGCAGCCCTGAAGGATTGGTCAGTGCTGTCGAACCGTCACCTTGCACGTTTAGTTTGTAGAAATAACCACCGAACGAGGCAGACAGCAGGTTCAGCGAGTCGATGTCGTAGCTGGCATTCAGATTGCTATAGTGGATAGTGCCGGGATTGTTACCGCCTGAATGGGACTGCATGCGATTGCCTGTATCGAGATACCTGCGGTCTGTGTCTGTGATGCTTACTGTTGAGCGGCTCGACATGCCGCCATAGCCGTAATCAACAGATGCTAGCAGTTTTCCCATTTGTCCTGTTAGCGAGGTGTAGAGGTTGCGCTGATTATTTGTATTGTAACTTGCCGACACCACACCCGTCATACCCTGCATTTTCGAACCGTCAACCATCACGATATTCAGGATGGCATCCACACCCTCGGCATCCTCTCGAGCACCAGGGTCGGTAATAACCTCTATGCGCTTCACCATCGAGGCAGGCATCGACTTAAACGTCTCCTTGGCGTTCTTCGATAGACTGGGGTCGTAGTGTCCGTTCTTGTATATCTTATAACTGCTGTTGCCCTTCACTAAGATGTTGTCCTGTCCGTCCACCGTCACCATCGGCACCTTGCGCAGCATGTCCATCACCGTCTGCGTCTTCGACTCCTCATCAGCCTGCACGTCGTAGCCTATGCGGTCAATTTCTTGCTTGATGAGTTGCTTCTGCGCCTTTACCACTACACCCTCCAGTTCCTTGCTCCACGTGATGGAATCGCTCTTTACTTTGGTCGAAAGGCTACGGGTAGGCGAGCTCTGCTCGGGAATGTCTGTTTTCGTCTGGGCCATAGTGCCCCCTGCTTTCGCTACCAACAGCAGCGAAAAGCATACTAATCTTATATGTTTCATAGCTTTATTTGTTCAGTCGTTCGCTACTCATCTCGAACATCTGTTTGATAAAATCATCATTAGAGGCCTTCTTCATTTTTTCCAGTTCCTTGATGACCATCACCTTCTCGGCATCATCCAGGCTACCAGCATTCTTACATAGCTTGTAGATATGGCTTACGTAATAATTTGTTGCGGTGCCAGTAGGATTCTTCAGAAACAGGTTCTTGAAAGTGTTGAATTCGCTGAGCCACGATTCCGAACTCGAGAACCTATGATCAATATTGAATGTGTTACCATTGATGCTGATGGTACTTGATTGCCTGTTGCTTTTTCGATACTCCTGCGTGGTGGCATAAGTCTTAGCGATACGTCCCCTTATTTTATCACCATCGTCCACCCATTCCAAGGCGTATGCATAGCGATGCTGGCGAGCAGGGTCCTCTGGGTCAAGGAATAAGGCATAGATATACTTTGAGCCTTTCATCAGTCCGATAGCGACTCCCCCTCTATTGCTGTTGCCTACTGCTAAAGCGGTGTAGTGTTCCTCGCCTCCGCGATTGCCAGTCCTCACGCTGTAAGCCTTGCCTTCATCCTGTCGGAAAGCCTGTTCAATAGCGGTTACGAGTTCCTTTTTCTGCGAGTTCGTTATCAGGAAGTCGTAGATGTCGCTCAACCCTTCCAACTTTCCTGTTTCTGGATCTTTCTCAATGGTGTGCTCTGACCATACTTCCTTTTGCGCTTTACTTTGACGCAAGGCATCGAAAGCTTTTTCAATTTGCTGTTGTGCTGTAGCGGTGAAAGGCAGTAATAGGAACAGCCCCACCATGATGACGCTTTTATTCTTCATATGACAATAATTCTGTTTGTTCGTGAATATATACTATGGTACCATCTTCTTGCATAACGGGTATGTAGCCGTGGGCAGCCAGTTGTGCCTCAATGACTTCCTGCTCAGCCTCTGCCATCAGCGCATACGTCTTGTCGATATCCGTCATCGTAGGCTTCGGCTTGCGTAGTCTGCGTTTCTTGGTTTGGACAGGCTGAGGCTGCACTTTCTGGAAAGTCGTTGTGTCTGTCTTTTGCTCTACTCGTGAACTGCTGACTGTATCAGCCTTTGCGGTCAGTACTGCTGATGTTTGTTCCGTATTAGGCTGTCTCGTCTGCTGCCACATCATGGTAATAAACAGAACTGCCACAGATGCTGCCACGCTCCAGCCTATCCATCGCTTCCTGACTTTTGACTGAGGTTTCATTGCTTCAATCTCTTGGAAGAGTTGCTGATAGTCTGCCCACTCCTGAGGAATGTCCTGTCCTCGGAAGTATGCTGCAAGGATGTCTTCTTCCTCGAGCGTCGATGTGCCGTCCATATATTTGTCCAGCAGTTTTGCAATATAATCTTTTGTATATTTTATCATTTATTCCTTCGTTTGATTTCTTCTAACAGTGTTCGTCTTGCCCTTGCTAATAAGGTGCTTACTGAGGTTGTTTCGATACCCAAAAGCTGGGCTATCTCTTCGTGACTGCGCCGTTCCACTTGTCGCATATATAATAAGGTGCGTTGGGTGGTTGGTATCTGTTGCAACTTTCTTTCCAGCCATACTTCGTCCTCTTTTATCTCCAACAACGTCTGAGGACTGGTCTCTATCCCCATCAGCTTCGCTTCGTCCAGGGCCTCGTCGGGGTTTCGTCGCTGATGATTTCTCAACTGATGTCTCGCCATGATGGTAACAATGGCTTCAACAGACTGATAGCGCTCCAGTTCGTCGTGCATCTGCCACAGCCGGAGCATCACATCCTGTGCGATGTCCTCTGCCTCTTCCATGCCCGCTCCGTAGTGGAGGCTCGCGCTGACCGCTTTTTCTCGCCACGTGCGGGCTTTCTGTTCAAATGCACTTTTGTCCATCTTTTCTTGTTCTACACTTATTAGACACACAAGCCCTGCAAAACCAAACAACGTTTAGCAGAGTTTAACACATAGACCTCCATACCTTCCAATCATCCACTTGCTGAATCAGTCGTCTTACTGCTCTCTCGCAATTGATTGGATATACGAGCATTTGAACGAACCAGAAACGGCGGTGGCGCACGTATTTAGAATGATAACGGTAGTTGGGAATTTCGCTCCCGTTAACGTACAAAGGTCCTGAAAGCATGAATGAATCGTCATTCATTACTTGTTCTTTGGCATGATGCAGCTGGGCAAATCGTTTCATCCCTTCCTGCGTTGAAAGACTGTCTTTATTTGGAATAACGCGCGTAGTCAACTCTATTTGCACCCAGTTGTCCCAATAGCGAAACTGACTGAATCCTGGCTCGTCAATCAATGAGTCGGGCAGTTGCTCAAAGAACGAAGGGTATCGTACTTCGTAGTCGTAGTTGGGATCGTGATAAGTGCGCATGCGACAATAATGGATGGCTTCCTCTAGTTTCTCTGGAAACTCACGATGGTCTTCGTTGCCACGCCACACCATATAAGATGTCACGCAAACGGCAAGCAAAATAGCTAATACTGTAAATCGGCGTATCGTCATATCATTTCTTTTTTGTGCAAAGGTAAATTGATTGCACAAAACAGAAAGAAAATATTGCCTGACATTTCTCTGACATTTGTCTGACAAATGGCTATCTATCTGATAGTCAAGCCGTAAGATTTGCCTCTGTCAACTTCGATTTTGAGGTCGGAATGCTGTTCGATGATGGGTTTCAGTCTGCGGATAAGGGTATAGAGCGTCTCGCTGGCATCCTCTTTCTTAGGCCATAGGGCATTGCAAATCTCCGTTTTCGAGAGCTGACGGGTAGGCGACTGCCACAACATTTCCATCAGTTGCTGCTGCATGGGGGTTAGTTTCACTACGCAGCCTTTTGCATCAATGAAACGTCCCTGCTGCAAAGCCAAACCGCCATACAGTCCTAATGCCACAGAACGCCTGTGCTGATACAGGCAGAACAATCCCCAGAGCAGTGCAATGGTCCAAAGCATCATGGCTGGACGCTGGTCAGACAATGACAAGATGGTGGCTGTCGATACCTGAGGACGAGGTTGGAAACCCTTCTTGGTGTCTATTGCTAGGTATGCCTTTCCCTTTAGCGCCTCAAACTTCAGATAGCTGTTAAACACCTGAATGGTGTCAGCACTGATTATGTCCGACTGCTGTTCGTCCAACGCCTTCGACAGCGCCTGATTCATATCCTCAGCCACCAACTGTTCCGTAGCCCTATAACTTGTCAGGCTCACCAGGCTCGAAGCCATTATCAGTGCAAACAGCACCACTACTGCATATCTTTGTTTCATAGTCTTTGTTTTAAAAACCGCACACAAAGATAATCCAAATTATTCTATTTGCATAGTTCCGTTAGCATAATTTAAACATAATGTGTGTCTTTGTTCCCGAATGATCATTACCACATCATCATGCGGAGGGATTCTTCTGCCGAATGGCGCATAGACTTGGTGGTATTGTTGTATTCCTTGTCCTTGGTGGCGTCGAGGAATCGGCTGAGGTATTCGCGGGCTTTGTCGAACTGGCGCAGTTGCAGATAGCATTTGCCCATCTGATAGGTGAGGGTGTTGACGTCCTTTTCCTCTGCATAGCGCATACACTCTTCTAGCTCCTGCAGACGGAAGTCTGGCTCGCCCTTCATGCGGAACGATTCTGCCAATTCCTGATGCAGACGGAACAGCGTCTTGCGGTCGGGAATCATCAACTTCTTTGCTTCGTCCAGATAGCTCAATGCCTCAGCACCTAAACCTATCTTGTTGGCGGCAATGCCTAACATGAAGAGACAATAGCCGTGGGTGTCGTTGTGGCGGGCAGTGGCGCGTGAGAGATATTCGTAGGCATCACCATACCGGGCAGTGTTCATATATATCAAGCCCTTGGTATAGAGCACCTTGAAACAGGAATCGCCTAACGCCTCAAGATTAGCCAGTTCACGTAGTGCCAAGTCGTAGTTGCCCACCAGATAATAGGCATCAGCCAACTGACGATTGACTAGGATGTGAGTGGCATCTTGTTGCTTGTATCGCTCACAAATCTCAATCACCAGCCCTGGGTTTACGTGTTCCTTGTCTGCATTGTTCAGGCGATAGGTAAGGTCGGGAATGATGTCTGCCATAGGATTGCGTTTCACCACCCGCTTGCCCCAATAGATGAGCGAATCCGTCTGTCCCGTCTGACAGAAACAGTCGTAGCGCAGACGCATATCATCAAGAGAAAGACTGTCCTCACTGATGTTTCTGAGCAGGTCGATGCTTTGTTGATAGTATCCTCGCTCAAAGAGTTGCTTTGCCTGTATGCGAAGACTGTCTGCTGGAGTTGCCGATAAAATGAGGAATGAGAAGTACGAAAAGAGAAATGTCATCAGTATCTTTTTCATTGTTTTCCCTCCTTCTTTAATAGTTCTTTCATGCGGTCTATCAGCAGGTTGCCACTGATGTTCTTGGCGATGATACGTCCTGAGCGATCTACCAGGTAGTTGTGTGGAATGGTTCGGATGTCGAGGCGTTTCACCTCAGGCAGCATCTTGCCTGTCTTGTCGTTGAAGGCCCGCAGGTTTTTTATTTCGTAAGGATGCGCGTCTTTCGGGTGACTGCGCAGGTCGAGTTCCTTGACCTTTGACCACCATTGCTTCGACGTCTTGTCCATTGACACCAGCACCACCGCCAAGTCCTCAGGAAACATTTGTGCCGCCATCTTGATGTTGGGCATCTGTTGCAGACAAGGCTCGCACCATGAAGCCCAGAAATCGACATAGAGATATTGTCCGCGATAATCATTCAGATGGAGCACATTCATATAGTCGCCCACCTTCAGAGGACGAACAATGGAGTCTTCCGTCTCGTCGAAGAAGCGACGGCTATAGCGTTTCCAAAACATGCTGTTGATGGAAAAGCTCTCAGCAGACATGTAGTTACGTCCCAACACGCTGTCGTTGACAAAAGCCTGAATGGGAGGATAGTCGCGGAAGCGACGCAATACCGAGTGCATCATCTGGTCAACCTCCTTCTCCGTATAACCATGCATGGAAGGATTCAGCCTATGCGAGCCATAGACTCTGGACGCAGCACCCAACACACCGTAAGGGCTCTTGCCTGTATTGGCATAGTGTAGCGCCATGCGCTCCTTAGCCATATCCAGTTCATGCCGAATCTTACCCAACGAGTCTGCTTCCTGATCCGTGATGCCATAGCGTTGCATCTGGCGGTAAACCTTGCGATTCAGTTCGCTGATGCTGTCCATCTGCTGATAATAGCGCACATACTCCAAGGTTGATGGCGAGCCCTCCACCTTATCGATATAACGAATATTGAAACCATCGTCCTCGTCGCCCACATGTATCTTCATCCGGTCGCCATTCTTCACAACGACAGGTACGATACCTGGTCCGCGACGACTGAACATCAGGTTAACATTATATTCGTAGGGCACCGTTCCATACAATGTTCCCTGACGGTGCACCGAGTCGATGCTGATGCTGTCGTGCAACTGCATTTCACGTTCTACTTGCGAATACAGATACACCTGTTGTGGCTGACTGGCTATGGCTGAATCAACGGAAAGGGTGATGCTGAATTTGTCCTGAGAAAGAGCAGAGATGAGCGATAATTGGCTAACAATAAATAATGCTAATATCTTTTTCATTTTTTTGTTTTACTTTTTCCAAAGTTGGTTGTACGAAGTAGCATTTCAGCCTTTTCTATCATCTCCTTTAATTGCTGAGTAGGATTCTCTTCCTTTCGGGCAAGATTGAGGAACTTCTCATAGTATGTTTTTGCCTCTTGGCCATCGGGGTGATAATAGTAGTAGGCACTAGCAATATTATAATAGGTTGCTAGAGAGGATGGATTATAAGCCAGATGCTCTTTCCATGCTTCTACGGCTTTATCGTAGTGCTCAGTCAAATAGTATGCTTCGCCTTTTGATAGAGTAATGGCTTTCATGGTTGTAGTATCAGGCAGCAGTAGTTGGGTGGCAAGATTAAGACAGCCAAGCCCTTCTTCAAATCGCTTGGTGTCAACACAGACAACCCCAAGTCGCCATGCACAATTTGCGTGTTGCATTTGAGAGAGGAAAAGGGCATCACGCAGATACGGGTAAGCTCGATCGAGATCTTTTATCATGGAGTAGCTTAAACCAGCAGAATAGAGCGTATTGAAAGTAGAATCGCCTTGTTGTAATAGGCGTTCATACATATTCACAGCCTTATCAAACTGACGATCCATAAAGTAGGCATCTGCTATAGCTCGATTCACAAGGATGTTAGTGGAATCTTTCAGATAGTACTTTAGACCACACTCAATTCCTTTCCAAGCTTGATTATCGCGAGATAGTCCAAGTGTCAGTCCTGCAACCATCTCACCATCCATCGGGAAATGCTCTACTAAACGTCCCGTCCAATAGACATAGGAACCATTGTCACCTTGGTTCTGATAGCTATAGGCTAACTGTCGGAAAGACTCATGTGAGAGACTATCCTCAGGAGTGTTTTTCAACAACTCGGAACACTGGAAATAGTTACCTCGTTTGTAATAACAATCTGCGAGCTTAGCTGAGATATAATAAGGAACCGTTGCACTATTTACAGCTCCTGCTATCAATTGGTCGATGATTTTCTCTGCCTTTTCTTCAGGCATCTGGTCAAGATACTCAATAGGAAGCTTTAAAGTGTCTTTAGCCTGTTTGCCCGCAATGGCCTTCCCTAATTCGTATGCTCGTTGATAATACTTCAATGCTTCGAAAGTATTGTATTGCTGCATACAACTATCTCCCTTCTGCAAACAAACGGAAAGGGAACCAGAATCCTCGCCCTTGACGGGGAGTACCGTCAACAGGGCGAGGGAGAACAATGTTAGGAATTTGTTCATTATTAATAGAGAGTGTGTTACTTTTCAACAGCCTTTTCCGTACTGCCGCCCTGCAGTTTAAAGGTGATGGGTACGGTATATTTCACGCGGACGGGCTCGCCATTCTGCATACCAGGCATCCAGTTGGGCATACTTCCAATGACGCGCAGGGCCTCGGCATCCAACTCCGGCGATACGGACTTGACAATCTTTGCCTCTGTAATGCTGCCGTCCTTTTCAACGACGAAGTTGGCGATGACGCGCCCTTGAACGCCAGCCTTGTGTGCCTCCACGGGATACTTGACGTTCTGAGACAGAAACTGCATCAGGGCAGCAGGACCGCCAGGGTACTGTGGCATCTGCTCCACCACGTCGAAGGCTTCTTTTTCTGCTTTTTTGACCTTCATGTCGTTAGGCATTTCCACGGGCTTCACTTCCTTCTGATCGGCAGGGGCTTGTTCCACCACCACAATCTCGTTGACTGGTCCTATTTTGACCGTTGCGTTCTTCTTGCCCTTCTTGATGATCTTCTTCTGAGGCTGTTGATATATCACATTGGTAACGGTCTCGGCATTCAGGGCTAAGGCTATGCCCACGATGGGCAGGAGGGCGAGCAACTTCAGCAGATGGCTGCCCTGCGATTTCTTATTTAACATCATACGGATTCTGTTTTTAAGGGTACTGTGACTGATGCCATTAGCAATGGAGTACCCGCCAATGCTCGCGGCTTTTGTGATTAACAGGTATTGGTATTGACGCGCATTGAACCCCTGTGAGAGTACTGCACCGTCGGCCTCGTATTCATGGATGGCGCGCAAGTCCTGGCGCAGCATCCACATGGCGGGGTTGAACCATTGGAGGGCGGTGAGGGTATCAACGAGCAACACGTCCCACGAATGGCGCAGGCGGATGTGTCCCCGTTCATGAGCCAGCACAGCTTCGTTGTGCTCGGCATAGTCTTCGCGATTCATTACGATATAGTGCATCCAGCTGAAGGGCGACACCTGACGGTCTGTGACGCACACCACGACGCCGTCTTCCTGCGGATGATGCTCGCTGTTCCTGATAAGCACCACAACTCTCCATACCGACAGCAGCGTATAGCCTAGCGTCAGCACCATACCTATTATAAATAGGGTGGGGAGAAGGGTGTGCAACCAAAGTGGTTGGGATTCCTCAACGACCATTGCCTGCATCTCGCCTACATCCACCGTTGGCACGGCAGCCACCGTTACCGTCTTGTGCATCGTGATGACGCACAGGGGCAGGATGAACGAAACAACAGACGTAACCAACAGCACGATACGGTTCACCCGATGGAACGTCTCTTTGCTGAGCATCAGCCTGTAGAACATATAGAACACGGCTATCAGCACAGCCACTTTGGCATCATATATCAGAAAATCAAGCATTCTCAATCTCTTTAATCAGTTCTTTCAGTTCTTCTACGGAAATCTTCTCCTCCTTGACGAAGGACGATACAGCACTCAGGTACGAGTCGTTGAAGTAGTTCTTGATGACTCCCGCAATGCTGGAGCGCCCATACTCCTTCTCCGTCACGATGGGGAAGTATTGGTAAGTGTTGCCATACTGCTTATGGTCCAGGAACCCGTTCTTCTCCAGGATGCGAACCATCGTGGACAGCGTATTGAAGTGGGGGCGAGGTTCTGCGTAGTGCTCCAACAGCTCGCGCACAAACATCGGACCGTGTTGCCAATACAAGTCCATAATCTCCTTTTCTTTATTTGTCAGCCTTTTCATTGTCATTCATGCATTTGGTTTTCTAGTTCAAAATAGCGTCATTATCAATAACCAACTGCAAAGTAACTAAAAATTTTAGTTCATTGTAACTAAATTGTTTAGTTATTAAAGGAAATTAAGTAGTTTGCCACTTATTTAACGTATGTTTACAGAAATATATTCCAAAACGAGAGTCCCGCAAGCATCATTGCCTGCAGGACTCTTCTCTTTAACTTTTCACTCTTCACTGTTCTTTGACCTAAAGGTGCAAAGCGACCATAGGTCGAGCGCACTATTCACTAGGACGAAGTCCGCTAGAACGGTCCGTATCCCATGCAACTGGTCGTGCCCAGTGCCGTCAGGAATGCTGTGAGAGCGGCTACTATCACCTTCACCACTACCTCAATAAAACGATTCTTCATCATTTCTAATTTCTAATTTCTAATTTAAAGAGTTGCGCCCGTAGGCGCTACTCTTTACTTACCCTTCGTCACCTCCGCCGGGAGTCACGGAACCGGTATTGACACCCTGCTTGTCGTCACATGAATCCGTGGTTCCGTCACCCGTGCTTCGGCCCTGGCTTGGGTTGTGGTTGGATTCATCCTCC
>ODAI013734984.1_pt1 | contig 60574 bp, 56 predicted proteins | sample 1539321 | NCBI WGS metagenome assembly ODAI01 (sample SAMN02144231, study PRJEB22623) | gut metagenome | biome: sheep rumen | host: Ovis aries | place: New Zealand | reverse complement strand
GTTGCAACACACTTGCCGCTATCGGCATTAACAAGCGATGCCTTCACAGAAGAGCTACCGACATCAAAACCTAATAAATATCTGTTTGCCATAATTATGTGATATAACCTTATATTTATAGTACGTTTTATGTGCAAATTTCCCCATTTTTTTTCAATAATGCAATTTTTTTGCCCGAAAAGGTTAAATTTTTACCATATTTTGAACACAATTAAAAAATTTTGTTTACCTTTGCAAAAGATTGACGTTATATGTAGCATACAAATTATTTCATATATGAAGAAAAAAATACTAATACTTGACGACAAAGAGACCATCGCAAAGGTGCTCTCGATTTACTTGATGAGTGACTACGACGTGCAGTGGTTGCCTGACGGTCTTCAAGGAGTGAAATGGCTTCAGGCAGGCAACACGCCCGACCTTATCATTTCCGACATCCGCATGCCAGGGATGCGCGGTGACGATTTCCTGGAGTGGATCAAGCAGAATGAGTTGTTCTGCCACATCCCCGTCATCATGCTCTCCAGTGAGGATTCTACCAGCGAGCGAATCCGTCTGTTGGAGATTGGAGCCGAAGACTATATCGTCAAGCCATTCAACCCGATGGAATTGAAAATCCGCGTTAAGAAGATCATCCCCTAATACATATTTATATTTATATGATAGGTGTAGTATACTTAGGTAATAATACTGAAATAGAGGAACGGTTGAAATATATCCCCGGGCGTCTTGTGCAATTCACCAAGAATTACAAAGATGCGGCATCCCTCTGTGTGCCGCACGTCCGTAACGAGCATTTCATCCTGTTCTTCGAGCAGAATGTCCGCAATGAGGATATTACGGCTATCACATATATCAAGAAGAAATGCCGGGGAGTCTATATCATACTCCTGACCCATGAACTGACCAAGGAAGACCGCCAAGTATACCAGAAGTGTGGCATCAACGACACCTTGAGCAGCGGAGCTTCTGTGACAGAATTGAACAAGAAGATACAATTCATCTCCGACCGCGAGGGAATGCTCTTCGATGAGCAGAGCGCCAAGCACAAAATCCTGAAGTTCAAGATTCCCATCTGGAAGCGTCTGTTCGACATTGTATTCTCTGCCTTGGGCATCATCATCCTCTCGCCCATATTCATCATTACCGCCATTGCCATCCGCCTGGAGAGCAAGGGGCCCATCCTGTTCAAGTCAAAACGCGTGGGTACCAACTACACCATCTTCGATTTCCTGAAGTTCCGCTCCATGTACATCGATGCGGAAGAAAAGTTGAAGGAAGTAGCGAAAGAAGCTGGTAACCAGTATGCAGAAGTCAACAAGGAAGAAGATACTGCCGACCAGAATAAGGTCATCACTGCTCCTCTTGGCGATGAGGCCGAGATGATGATGATGGACATGGGCATGGAGTCCGACATGATGATCAGCGATGACGAGGTGATGCTGGTTGGTGATGACTATGTCGTGGCCGAGAGCGACTACAACCGGGAGAAGGAGGCAGAGATCAACAATGCCTTCGTAAAGATTGAGAATGACCCGCGCATCACCAAGGTAGGCAAGTTCATCCGCAAGTACAGCATCGACGAATTGCCACAGCTCTTCAACATCCTCAAGGGCGACATGTCTATCGTCGGCAACCGTCCCCTCCCACTCTACGAGGCAGAGAAACTGACTGCCGATGCCAGCATCGACCGATTCATGGCCCCTGCCGGTCTAACCGGTCTTTGGCAGGTAGAAGAGCGCGGCAAGGGTGGTTTGATGTCTGCCGAGGAACGCAAACAATTGGATATCACCTACGGACAGACCTACAACTTCATGCTCGACATGAAGATTATCTTCCGCACGCTGACAGCCTTTATACAAAAAGATAATGTCTAAAAAACCAAATAGCAATGAATAATTTCAAGCGTCTATTATTCTTTGTAGCAGCAACAGGCATCGGAGCAACCGCTTTCGCCCAGGAATCATTCGACGAAAGTGGTATTGCAGCCGGATTCTTTGACTCCAGCAAGGAGAAGACCATCAATTTCTCCGAATTCCATCTGCCCCCACTTGCTGTACTTTTCGAGAATGCGAAATCCACACCGCAAGTTATGTCCCTGCAGAAAGCACAAGAAATAGCCGAGGCTGAGGTTTCCAAGCAGAAGCGACATATCTTCTCATACCTTACAGGCCATGCCAGTTTCAGCTATGGTGTGTCCGACATGTGGGGCAACACTTCCTCCAGCTACTACACGCTCCAGTTGATGCAGTTTACAGGCAGAGAACAGAAGTACTGGAATGTTGGTGTCAACCTCGCAGTACCCCTTGAGGATATTTTGGATTTAGGTGCTGCCGTCAAGCGCAAGAAGTTGGAAGTGGATCAGGCTGTGTATAACAAGGATTATCAATATGACCAACTGAAATTGCAGATTGCACAGTTATATACAAGTGTAACCAACAATCTAATTGCCTTGAAGACAGCTAGCGAGAATGCAGCTATCTACCAAGGTGCCGGTGCTTTGAATCTGGAAGATTTCCACAATGGCAACATGAGTATTGAGGATTTTGCTTATACTAAACTACGTGAAAACGAAGCTGTATCTAAATATCAATCTCTCCAGACACAAGTGATTACAGATATTCTCACGCTTGAAATTATAACCCACACCCCTATTCTGACCAATTCAACCACAGAAATCACCTTGGATAAGAGTGTGGAAAAATCTGCAAAACAGATTGCCAAGGAAAATAAGGCAGTTGAAAAGCGTATCAAAAAGGCTGTTGAAGAAGAAAACAAAAGGCTAAGAGCCTTGGAGAAAGCTGAAGCCAAGGCAGAAAAGGCTGCTCAGAAAGCCGCTGCAAAGAATAAGAAATAATTAAACCAATAATACAGAAGACTATGGATTTGTTTAGATATATAGCAAGATTCTTATACAAGATTCGTTGGTATTTGATTATTCTACCATTGATAGCGTTGATTGTGGCATGGTTCATGACACGCAATATGGAGCGTGTCTATGACACTAACACGACCATCTATACTGGCATGATTACTGGTTATAATATTGAAGGAGGTTCAGGAACTGGTGGAGGTGGTTTATCACAAACAAACATCACCAACCTCATGCTGATGATTACCACCGACAATACCATCCACGAAGTGTCTCTCCGTCTGTTTGCCCGTTGCATGATGTATGGAAATCCTAACAAGGACAACAACTATATATCATCCGAACATTTCCGCCAGTTGAACAATACTGTACCTGCAGACGTAAAGGCCCTGATTAATCATAACAGCGAAAATGCCACATACGCCAATCTTAAAGCCTATGAACGTCCGTCTCAAGACAATTTCCTGTTTGGCTTGTTAAATTACCACCCATGGTTCGGTATCAATAATATTACCAGTCGTCTGAAAGTACTACAACTTCAGAGAAGTGATATTATCGACATTGCCTACTCTGCCAATGATGCGGGTATAGCATTCAATACGCTTGACATCCTGAATGAGGTTTTTGCCCGTCAATACCAGAAACTGCGCTTTGGTGAGACCAGTGACGTCATCAAGTTCTTTGAACGTGAGGTAGCCCGTCTATACAAAATCTTGACCGGAGCTGAAGATGATCTCATTCGCTATAATGTTTCAAAGCGTATTATCAACTATGGTGAACAGACAAAACAACTGACAGTTTTGGATGCCAACCAACAGACATCTGACAACACCCAATTGATGAATTATACGACAGCCAAATCGTTGATGGATTATCTGGAGCGTCAGTTAGGTGACCGTGCTAAAATCATACGTGCCAACCGTGATTTCACTGATCAAATTACAGATATCTCACGCATCCAGTCCCGTATTTCTAATCTGCGCCTGATGAACAGCGAAGGTGGTGAGGACAATGTGGAGTCTCAGTTGGAATTAGCCAAGGCAGAAAGAATGCTACAAGACAGAACTGCTCGTGTTCGTGAACTGACACGTGATATCGAAGCTGGTTCCTATAGCACAGAAACAGGAGTCAAGGCCAACGATATGATCTCAAGATGGCTGGAACAAGTCCTATTGCTTGAGAAAACAAAAGCAGAAATGAGTGCTCAGGATATCATGCGCCAAAAACTTGATCGTCAAATTCTTTATTACGCACCGATTGGTGCCACGCTTGATCGTAAAGACCGTCACATTTCCTTCATCGAAGGTAACTATATGGAAATGCTGAAGGCACTTAATGCAGCCCGTCTGCGTCAGCGCAACCTCCAGATGACCACAGCCAAGCTCCGCGTGCTCAATCCCCCGATGTTCCCCATGAATGCGCAGCCCACCAACCGACTGATGATTCTCTTGGGAGCCTTCCTGTTAGCATTTGTACTGACCGCCATGTACTTCTTTATCATCGAGTTGCTCGATCGTACCCTACGAGACCGCATGCGTTCAGAACGTATCACAAAGATACCTGTCATGGGATGCTTCCCAAAAGAAAGTACACTGCGCTATCGTCGTTTCAACAAGACAATTGCTGACATGGCCTTGCGTCAACTTAGTAAATCGCTCCTTCCCCATTTCAAGGAAGGTCAGCAGAATGTGCTGAATCTACTCTCTACAGATGCCGGTAACGGCAAAAGCTACATTGCCCAGGAATTGGAAAACTATTGGATTTCCATAGGTCTTCAGGTACGCCGTCTAACTTACGACGAGGATTTCCTCGCAGAAGACAGCCGCTTTATCATGGCTAAGGACATCAAGGATATCTGTCCTGATATCCTGCCAAACGAGATTGCCATCATTGAATATCCGAATTTGGATGACAACTCCGTCCCCCCTGCCTTGCTCAATATGGGTACAATCAATTTGATGGTAACCCGTGCTAATCGAACATGGAAAGATGTAGATCAAAAGGCTCTAAAAGAACTTCAGTCGCAATTAGAGGACAAGAATACGCTCTTTATGTATCTGACAGAAGCCCAGCGTTATGCTGTAGAAGAGTTCGTTGGCCAATTACCACCATACACGAAATTCAACAATTTTGTCTATCGGATGTCTCAGATGGGATTAACCGCTGTTGAGAATAACCACGCTAAGTAAATGGCAGAAAGAATTGCAACGCAAATCCAAACTGGAGGAGGAAGAGTAATTGTACTCTTTCTCCTGTTTTTGGTGGCCATATACGCATTAATTACAGCTGGGCTACCGCTGTTTGCTATTGTGTGTATTTCACCTCTATTTATTCTTGCTGCATACATAATGTTTAGCTGGAAAATGTCAGTTTTCTGGCTTCTATTCTTCGTTAACTTTTTTGTACAATTCAAAAACATACATTTCCCTCTTCCTGTATCTGTCCCAAATGAATTACTTCAAATTCTATTAATAGCTATTGCAATTATAGATATAAGAAAAGAGCCCCTTTTCGAAAGAACTTTAAATCTGATGTCGTTTTCATTATCTATTTGGGCAATATTTTGTTTTATAGAATTACTAAACGACACTTGTGGACTTGGCATTAATTTTAGTGGATGGTATAGTTTAACACGAATGATTTGTTTTCAAATCATCTACATATTCATTGTTTTTACGCTTTATATTTCATCACCAGAAGTACTAATTAAATATTTCAGGATTTGGGCAGCTTTATCTTTATTTGCTGTATTCTGGACGTGGAAACAAAAGACTTTTGGGTTTACGACAGCAGAAAATATATGGTTTGAAAACACCGGTATAAGAACGCATCTTGTAAGTGGAATTATCCGATATTGGTCTACTTTTAACGATGCTGCAACCTATGGCTGTAATGCAGCCGGTTCTGCCCTAACATTCTTTGTCATTGCTATAACCACAAAAATCAAATGGGATAGAATCTTCTTTTCAATATCAGGAATACTAGTAACGTGGGGGATGTTCCAATCTGGTACTCGTACGGCCATGTTCTGTTTAATTACAGGATTTATTGTATTTCTGATTTTGTCTAAGTCTATACGAATCATTGTTCCATCTGCAATTGTTGGTGGTTTTTTCTTAGGAATTTTAATATTCACCAATATTGGACAGGGCAACAATCAAATACGTCGAATGCGTTCTGCGTTCAAAAGAAATGACGCTTCAGCGAATGTACGAACGATTAATCAGCAAACAATCAGCAAATACATGCAAGATGCCCCGTGGGGCATTGGATATGGGGCCAGCTATGACAATGTTCCAGCAAATAACAAATACGCAAAACTCTCTAAGATTCCACCTGATTCAGAATACGTATTCATTTGGGTTCATGCAGGTCCTATAGGCTTGACCGTTTTTTTGATAACAACTGCCATGATGCTTCTCGGAGCATGTTATATAACCATGTTCAGACTTAAATCCAAGTCGCTCGTAGGCATTGGGAGTGGGTTATGTGGAGCATTTGTTGCAATACAAGTGGGTGGTTATGCAAACCAAGTGTTGATGCAGTTTCCCAATTGTCTAATATTCTATGGTGGCTTAACCATCGTCTATATCCTACCATACCTTGAACCTGCTTGGATAGAGTATGAAAACAAGCGCCTTGCAGAACAAGAAGAAAAGAAACGTCTAAAACAGGAAAAGAAGCTTGCGTCAAGAGTTTAACATAATTGAAAATTGAAAATTGAAAATTAAGACATCTATCATCACTATCAATTACAATGGACTGAAAGACACCTGTGCATTGATTGAGACCATCTCCCTCAACGACACGATGGAGATGATAGTAGTGGATAATGCCTCAACAAATGATGAAGCCTCTTTTATCAAGGAAAAATATCCGTATATCCAGGTTATCCGAAGCGAACAGAATTTAGGTTTTGCAGGCGGCAACGACCTTGGCATCAAGGCCGCAAAGGGTAAGTATCTGTTTTTGATTAACAACGACACCATCTTCAACGATTTCAATATCCAGGCACTCACCGACAGACTGGAACAGTCTGACAAGATTGCTATAGTATGCCCGAAGATTCGGTTCTCCTGGGGCAATCAACCTATTCAGTTTGCAGGCTATACCCCTTTATCCCCCATTACAATTCGCAATCGTGCAATTGGTTGTGGAGAAGATGACCACGGACAATATGACACCCCTCATTCTACCCCATACGCTCATGGCGCAGCCATGATGGTCAAACGTGAAGCCATTGAGAAGGTAGGCCTTATGCCTGAATGTTATTTTTTGTATTACGAAGAGTTAGACTGGTCGATGATGATGACCCGCATAGGCTACGAAATCTGGTATGAGCCAGCCTGCACCATCTATCATAAAGAGAGTCAGACAACAGGACAAAACAGTCCGCTGCGCACTTATTACATTACCCGCAACCGTCTACTTCTCGTCAAACGTAACATCAAAGGAATCAATAAGTATCTTGCCTACTGCTACTTGTTGTCCTGCGTTGCTATGCGCGACATCCTCAAATACACCGTCACAGGCAAGTCCCGTCACCTCAGGGCAACCCTCAAGGGTATCTCTGACTTTAGCAAATCTCAATTCTCAATTCTCAATTCTCAATTATAGAAGGATGGATTTCTGGCTAATATTATATATAATCGATTGGATATTGTTCATCCCCGTAGCAGGTACAGTTCTCTATCTGGGTATTTTTTCTGTGCTTTCTTTGTTCAACAGGTCATCTGATAGTACGACTTCCAAAATCCAGCGACGTTTCTGCATCCTCATACCTGCCTACAAGCAGGATGCTGTCATTGAACACACGGTCTTGTCTATCCTTGGACAGTCGTATCCGCAGAGACTATTTGATGTCACCGTGATTTCTGATCATCAGAACGAAATTACCAATATGAGGTTAGCGCAATACCCCATCACGCTCCTGACTCCGAATTTTGTAGAAAGTTCTAAGGCCAAGTCATTGCAATACGCCATTCTGAACCTTCCTGAGTTTAAGATTTATGATGTGGTCATCATCCTCGATGCAGACAACATCGTTGACCCAGAATTCCTTTCCAACATCAACGATGCCTACGAATCCTCTGCAACCAAAGCCATTCAGGTCCATAAAGTATCCAGAAACAGAGATACGGCAGCAGCCCGTATGGATGCTATCTTTGAAGAGATCAACAACAATATCTTCCGAAAAGGCCATATTAATGCAGGACTTTCGGCTTCACTGGCTGGCTCTGGTTCCGCTTTTGACTTTAATTGGTTCAAGACCAATGTGATGAAAGCCAAAACCGCTGGTGAAGACAAGGAACTCGAAGCCTTGTTACTCCGCCAGCAGATATACATCGACTACTTTGACAACATCCTGGTATACGCAAAGAAGAAACGCACCACAACAACTTTAAATGAGCAAAGAGGCCGTTGGGTTGCCAGACAATTCCAGAATCTCCTACGAAACATCAAGTTCTTGCCTGGAGCTATTTTCAACAAACAGTATGACTTGGCCGACAAACTGATTCAGTGGATGCTGGTTCCCCGTACTACAATGGTAGGCATCATCATGATTATGAGTATTATCCTCCCCTTTATTTATCTCACCCTCGCACTTAAATGGTGGGCGATAGGATCCATCAGCCTGTTCTTTTTTGCATTGGCGACTCCAGACTATTTGGTCGATGAGATGTGGGATAAGACCTTCCTCCGTTCCCCACTTGTCACAGTGTGGGGTATTATTCACACCAAGCTCATCAATAAGATTCGTCCATCTAAATTTGTTGAAAAAAGCAGGAATAAAGCATGAATATCTGGCTCATCATCCATATCGCAGAAATAATCCTATGGATTATCTTGGCAGGATCCGTGGCATACGTCGTCTTCTTTGCCATCATATCCCTATTTTATGAGAAAGAAGATCAAGTAGCCATTCATGCGGCAGCCCTCAGCAACCGGATGACGCGATTCCTCATCCTCTACCCTGCCTACAAGGAAGACCGTGTCATCATCAATGCGGTGGAACGCTTTCTGATGCAGGAATACCCCACTGACCACTATACGGTAGTGGTCATTTCTGACCACATGCAACCAGAAACAAACGATTACCTCCGTCACCTCCCTATCACCCTACTCACCCCATCCTTCGAGAAGAGTTCCAAGGCCAAGGCTATGCAATATGCCATCAACGAGGTAAAGGGAGATTTCGACAATGTGGTCATCATGGATGCCGACAATGTCGTGAGGCCAGAATTCCTGTCTCAACTGAATATACTCTGCTCCGTCTACGATGCCATCCAATGCCACCGCTGCGCCAAAAACGCAAACAATGATGTAGCAGTTCTTGACGGTGCCAGCGAGGAGATCAACAACACCATCTTCCGCAAGGCCCATAACCGTCTCGGTCTTTCTTCTGCCCTGATTGGTTCTGGAATGTGTTTCGACTATGAATTGTTCAAGAAGAATGTCTTTGAACTAAAGACTGCCGGTGAAGACCGGGAGATGGAAGCCCTGCTGCTCAGCCAGGAGGTATTTATCAAATATGCCCCCGACATCCACGTCTTCGATGAGAAAGTCAGCAACCAGGACAACTTCCAGCGCCAGCGCAAACGTTGGATGACAGCCCAAGTGCAGAGCCTTATCACGCAACTGCCACAGATTCCAAGTGCCTTCGTACACGGCAACATCAACTTCATTGACAAGACCATCCAGCAGGCCTTAATCCCACGTTCCATCCTCATCGTGCTGTTAGGCGGCATCTCTGTATTCATGACTCTTGTCTTTCCTGTATGGGCATCCAAGTGGTGGGTTCTTTTTGTTTTACTTAGCATAGCTCTGTTCATCACACTTCCCTCCCAGCTCCGCCTCGGTTCCATCAAGAAGGTCTTGGCACTTCCCGGCCTCGTTCTACGCATGCTGAAGAATATCCTCCACATTGACCATAAGAACACGGACTTTATTCATACAGAGCATACTACATGAGTGAACGGGTACATAGGAGCATCATGAATATCAAGGTGGGAATGTTTTTCTACATTCTAACCATTTTCCTCTCCTTTTTCTCCCGAAAGATTTTCCTTGACTGCCTTGGGGCAGAATTCATTGGACTGACAGGTATGCTCATGAACATCATGAGCTTCCTTAGTGTCGCGGAATTAGGCATCGGAACAAGCATCATCTACTTCCTCTACAAACCCCTACAGGAAGACAATCACCACAAGATCAACGAAGTCATGTCGATGCTGGCTTTCCTTTACCGTTGTATTGGTGGCATCATCACCATAGGCGGAGTTATTGTCAGTTTGTTTTTTCCATGGTGGTTTGGCAACCTTTCCACCGGGCTATTTCTTGTCTATTTTGCATTCTACTCATTTCTAGCCACATCTGTATCTGGCTATATCTTTAATTACAAGCAATTACTAGTTGGAGCCAACCAGAAACAGTATCTTATCAATGCCTATTTCCAAACCATCGGCATTGTGCAAAGTATCGTTCAGATTATCCTGGCATATTATTACCGCAATTTATATCTCTGGGTTGCAGTAGGTCTGTTTTTCACAGTCATTGGCATCATTATATTCAATGTCCGTATTCGAAAATTGTATCCTTGGCTGCACATCAATCTGAAAGAAGGCCGTAGTAATCTGAAGAAATATCCAGAAATACTCCGCAAGTCCCGACAGATATTTATCCAGAAAATCAAGGACTTCATCCTATATCGGAGTGATGAAATACTGGTAGGAATCTTCGTTTCTGTCACACAGGTGGCTTTCTATGGCAATTACACGATCATTACAAGTAAATTAAATTTTCTTGTCAACATTCTCAGCGACGGGATGAATGCTGGCATCGGTAACCTCGTGGCCGAAGGCAATGACAAAAACACGATGAAAGTGTTTTGGGAACTAACAGCCATCCGTTTCCTGATAGTCGGCATTGTGGTATTCGGCTTGATGCTCTTTCTTCAGCTTTTCATCGTATGCTGGTTCGGACCACAGTACCGTCTGAGCAACCTTATTGTTTACTTGCTCATTTTCAACATCTTTATATTCCTTTCACGAGGAGTTGTTGAAATGTTCATTTCTGCATATGGCCTGTTCTCCGACGTATGGGCTGCCTGGACTGAGTTGTCCCTTAACCTTGCTGTCACACTTTGCCTCGCTCCCTTCTACGGCATTGTGGGCATCCTGTTAGGAAAGGTCATCAGCGTATTCTTCATCGCCATGTTCTGGAAACCGTATTTCCTTTTCTCCAAAGGAATTCACAAGCCCATATCAACATACTGGATAGGCATGTTTCCCTATTACGCACTATTTGCAATATTTGCAGGCATTGCCAAACTGCTACAGACATACCTGATCTGTCCTAACACGAAGAATCTGCAGGACTTACTCACGTATTGTCTTACAATTTATCCCCTTCTTGTTGCCTGCTACTTCCTCTGTCTCTTTTTTATCACCAATGGCATGAAGTTTTTTGTTGCCAGAAGGCCTGCCATATATAATATCCTCAATCACCTAATAAAGTAAAACATGCCTGCAGCCTCTTCTATAAAACGATTCCCCAATTACGAATTACTACGTGTTTTTGCATTTTTAACAATCTCCCTGATGCACGGAGCAAGAAGTGCATACGGTCATTCCGTTGGTTTTGTTGCCATCAATACAATCGGAAACATGGGAGTAACACTTTTTGTCCTAATTTCCGGTTTTTTCGGTATACGCCTAAGGGCATCTAAAATTATATGGCTGTGGACTACTACATTGTTTTATTCCCTATTACTTTTCGCTGTACAATGCTATCTTACAGAAATTCCCTGTATCAACAATGGAAATGCGAAAGAATTTATCAAGCTACTCTATACGGCATTGACTCCCATTACGTCTAACACGTGGTGGTTTGTCACTTCTTATATCATCGTGATGCTCCTTTCTCCACTCTTCAACAAGGCCGCCGACAGCATGAGTAAACTTCAGTTTCAGTATTTAATTACAATCCTAGCGATTGTGTACTCTCTGTCACCCACTTTCCTGATGCACAGTCTGTCTGATGTTCCCAACGGCAAATGTACGGAGAACATGATCCTCGCCTATTTCATTGGGAGATATTTTGCCAAAATGGGCATACCGCGCACTATACAATGCCATGCCACTACCATTCTATTAGTCTGTGTAACTGTCATATTCAGTATCAACTACTTCGTTTTCGATCCACTATTCCTGGCAAAGGACCATAGTTTGTTCATTATCTTGGGAGCGATATGCATATTCTATTTCTTCGGCAACATTTCCATTCAGTCCACTACCGTGGGTAATATCATCCGTTACATGGCAACTTACGCTTTTCCTTTCTATCTTCTAAATGTCTTTCTCATTTCCCATCTAGAATTCCAATACTGTTCTTTATCAGGATGGGAGTATTGTAAAGGATACCTTATTGTACAAGCCGAAATTCTAGGCATTTCATTTCTAATCGAGTTTGCCCGACGCCTCATTATGGAGCATCTTATCAGGAAACCCTCCCGATACTTTGACAGGAAAGTCGAACAATTAAAACACAAAGGTGCCTATGGCATCTATCTCAACTTTTTCTTTACGAAATAGTTTATCTCAATCGCTTAGCATAGTCTTTTCGGATGGCCTCCGCAAAGCAAGAGTCAAGCACATCATACCCTGCAAGATTCAAATGCGTACCATCGTTAAGATAGATGCCCCGCCTGTCTTTGTAGCCTTCTGGATTCCATTCCTTGATGCCAATGTATACAACACTGTCTATAAGTCCCGTTTCATCCAGCATCCTGCGAAGAGCAGTACGGCACTCATCAACATGATACATATCAGCACCCGTCAGCTGAGCTGTTACCCAAAACCCCAGTCTTTTCTTTATCCTCGAAACCGCGAATGAACGATTTTCATTAAAGAAATCTTCAACATGAACCTCAATACGATTATCAATAGTCACCGTCGGCAATTCAAGCACCACAGGACGTATCTTATTACATAAAAGCAAATGGAGGATATTTTGGTAATTCTGACAATAAAAGTCAGCCCCCCTTCCTTGACCAACATCGTTGATGCCTGCTGAAATGATACAATAGTTAGGATGTTCCTCTAAAAGAGGCTGCGTACAATAGTCGGGTTCCTGCTCACTCTCTATTGTCTCCGAAGAAAACATATAGTAATATACCTCTTTTGAATTGGCCCCGCCCTTTCCTCTCGAACGAACCTTGACAGGAATTGGCACTTTGCTCTGTAATAAATACTGCAATACAGAATCACGCCCCAAAGTATAGTGAAACATAACCCAACTATCACCTATCAGGGCTACTCTCAAGGTATCATCAAGATGCTTACTTACATGATACACTGGCAGTTCATCTGCAGGAGTTATTACAGGATGAACATAGACATAGATTATTGCAAAAACAGCAAGAGCTACTAACGTTCCAAATATACACCCCTTCAACCTTTTCATAATTCGATGACAAAGATAACAAGAAAACACAAATCTACAAAGACACAATCCTTTTTTAACAGAAAATTACAATTATTCAGACATATAATTAGCAAAATTATGGCCTCCTGCGGCATCAACTGGTCAAAACGATCTTGCAATACGCATCATTTAACCAATATTAATTCACGATATTTTGATAATCAAGCAAAAACATATAATTTTGCAGGGATTAACGATCAGCTTTGACAAAAAGATAAAAATAGGAAGATAGTATGAGAATCATCTGTGATGCACCAGGACAGACATGCAACCGATTATGGACATATGTAGCCTCAGTAGCTCAGTGTATAGCAGAGCACAGGCGTATGGTAATCATCTTCTACGACTGGACCATTGAGGACTTCCCACATCTGCTGCATTCTCCATTCATCTATTATCCTCTCTACCAGAAATGGTTTTTGAAACTGCCCAAGGGATGGGGGTGGTATAAGCACCTGACATGGAAGGTCACTCATAATAACACCTGGGACAAGATTTTCAAGTTCTTCGGATGTACCAAGGGGTGGAACACCCGTACAGACACGGGATATCTAAAACAGACAAAACAAGAGCTGCAGCACATCTTCCGTCCGAAAGATGAAATCATGAACAAGGCAAAAGCCCTCATCGCCAGGATGCGGCAGAATGCAGACATAGTGGTCGGAGTACACATCCGCCGTGGCGACTATGCCACATGGAACGATGGCCGATTCTTTTATGAATTAGAGGACTACCACCAGTTCATGCTCCGCGTTAAGGCGCTCTACAAGGACAGGAGGGTCGGTTTCTTCATCAGCAGCAACGAGGACTTTGCCCTTGAATTGTTCAAAGACTGCAACTGCCACCGATTCGGAAGGGAACCTTCGGGAGCCATTCTTGACTTGTACACCCTCAGTCTATGCGACAGAATCATCGGGCCATTCAGTTCTTACTCACGCTGGTCCTCTTTCATCGGCGAGGTGCCACTCTGCTTCCTTGAGACTAAGGAACAGCATTTCACTGAGGATAGTTTCTCAAAGATTACAGATTACTTCCATTTTGAAAACGGAAAAGAAATATTAGACTGGTAAACACATGAATATCGCCATTCTGACATCAGGCATTCTGCCCGTCCCTGCCGTGCAGGGCGGCGCCGTGGAGAATCTGACAGACTTCTATCTGGAATATAACAACCGGCACCGACTGCACGACATCACCGTATATAGCATTGCCGATAAGCATACAGCCAACCATCCTGCATTAGGGTCGGACGTGAATCACTACTTCTTCATCGACTCCAGCTCTCTGCTGGTAAAAACGCTTAAGCACATTTACCATTGGTTACACCACGACAACGAATATTACCACTACACAATAGAGTATTTTCTCCACCAGACCATAAAGGATATCCGCCGCCGCAACTACGACGTCATCATACTGGAGAACCGCCCAGCCTATGCACTAAAACTGAAAGAGGTCACCACCGCAAAACTGGTGTACCACCTCCACAATGAGAAATTAGATAACTTGACCCCACAACACCAGGAAATCTACGACGCAGCCTGGCGCATTCTGACCGTATCCAACTACATCAGGACCAGAGTAACTACCATTAATCCCGATGACACCAAGACACACGTAGTGTACAATGGCATCGACCTTCGAGCCTTTTCTATGGAAGCCTCAGCAGTCCATGAACGCAGCAGCGACGACCTGCTGCTCATCTATAACGGGCGCGTCAATCGCGAAAAAGGAATCCTCGAACTCATCAAGGCCATGTCTCTCTTATCCGACTACCCCAAAATTAAGCTGACAGTTGTAGGCGGTTCCTTTTTCGGGAACGACACCAGTGATGACGAGTTCATGCGGGAACTAAAGGCAGAAGCCGCCCCCCTAAAGGATCGCATCACCTTTACGGGGTTCGTCCCCTATCAAGAGATGCCCACCTACTTAGGGGCCGCCGATGTGGCCGTCATCCCATCCGTTTGGGACGACCCCTTCCCTACCACCGTGCTTGAGGCACAGGCCATGGGCAAGCCGATCATCGCCACGCGCCGAGGTGGCATTCCCGAGGAGGTATCCGAAGAGAATGCCATTCTACTTGACATCGACGAACAATTCGTGAATAACCTAGCAGCAGCCATCCTATATCTCTACCAGCATCCGGAGAAGCGGGAAAAGATGGCAGCTGCATCCATAGTCCGCTCCAAGATGTTCGACAAGGATACATACGCCAGGAATTTTTTCAAGGCTTTAGAAGGAACATAGATTTTATCAGTAGACGGAAGCCAACCACTCAGCCAAGAAGTAATTATAGACGCGATAGGTTCCATCAGACTGAGTATTCTGTTTCCATCAACGCCTGATTTCTCATTATAAATATAGTACTGATATTTGGTATAAAACAATATTCGCTCTTCTTTTTGAGTTTTTATACTACTACTCAGTCATTCAAAATATCTGCCTTTAATGATTTGCTCTGAAATCACCCAAGCATGTTCTGTTAATGAATTTTTATAGTTAGGATTCAAAATAGTATGCCCCAATCCATGCCATTTATTCTCAATACCCAACAAATCAATTATTGTAGTAAATATGTCCAATTGGTTCATTATTCCGTGCCAAGCCGTATGGTTGTCTATATCGCCATGTATAATAAACAATGGTAATTCTTTCATTCCTTCATCCTTGATGCCAAGAGCATCAAGGTGAGCATGATGATCTGCCGTGATAATTATCAAGGTACGGTCATATACTCCTTCCGATTTAAGATAATCTACATATTTCTTCAACCACATATCCGTATAATGGCACGCAATCAGATAATTCATTAAGGAGACAGAATCTTTAGGGGCATCAAGTGTAAAACTATCGTCCACAGGAGTTCGATATGGTTGATGAGTGGAATAGCTCAATACCATTGAGAAGAAAGGTTTTTGTTTACAGGCTGGTGTATTCATAGCCAGTGTAAATATTTCCTCATCATTGAGATAGTCATATCTTTTACCCATAACATCTTCATTACAATACATATGATTTATACCATACACTTTATTCATAAGTTTCTGCTCCCATATCATAGGAGGAGAAGGTATCACAATTTCAGTGTATTGAATACCACACTTCTCTGATAATAATTTAGGCAATGCAGGCAAAGCCTGTTCCTTTGCCTCTCCAACTGTTAGTCTGTCACGCAAAGGAAGGATTCCTGTCATAAACACAAATTGTCCATCACCAGATTCTCCCATAGTGATATTAGGTGTAACGTGACCATTGTAATATACTGTAGTATCATTTTTCAAAGCATTAAGGAAAGGAGTTATTTCCTTACCATCCACTTTCAAATCTATCGGCATGGAAAGAAACGACTCTAACACAACAAAAACAACATTCTCAACACCTTGATTTGGCGCACTTCGGGTTACACGCTCAGACAAGTCCGCCACTTCACTAGCAATACTCATTCTTTGCTCTGAAGATAGTTCTAACGAGTGAAATCTGTCATACAACTCCCCCAAAAGCACACGAGTACTTCCTAAAGCAAACCTTGTTGAGTTGGGAAAGGCATTCCTAGATCCCCCTAGGTATAATCCACGAATTCGAGATTTATACAGCACCCAATTACCACGAGTATCAGATTTCAGTATATGGTATGCCGAGTAAGTAACGCTAATAGCAAACATAGAGATCATAAGAGTTAACAATGATATCCAGACTATAGCATTACCTGTTTTCAACGGTTTTATTCGCAAATACACCAAAATGAAACAAACAAGCGATAGTGGAAAGAACAAATCTATCCAGTGAAATCCTGACATCATACTATTTAGCACTGCCTGATCAGTTAGATTACTAGCCTGACTAATAACAGAAAGAGTTATATAGTGGCTGAAAAATCTGGAATAAAACACATTGACAAATGACCACAGTAAACTTACGAAATAGGTTAGCAGCAAGCTAAGTTCCATTTTACCCATAGTAAATAAAAGGAATAGCAAGAACAACAAATTCACATCGAATAATACGGATAAAAAATTGGTTCCAAAATTGTATAGCAAAACTACATCTTCAATGTAGTGATTTAGATAGATATAATAGTGCATAAACAATAAGTTCATGACCGGAAACAACAGAAGAGCAATAGTCTTTGCAAAAGAAATCCTTCTTAACATCATATTCTGCATGATTTTTTTGCAAAGTTACAGTTTTTATTTTTAATATCCAAATTACATCGCATTTATTCGCGAAACATTTGGCAATACTTAGTTAACTATATTCGCAATAAAACAAAAACTTTCATGTTATTGGCTTTATTTAGCGCTATGTACGAATGGGGGATACATTAGTTGTTAGATAACTTTTTGAAATAGTCCCCCATTATTATTTTCTCCGATAAAACATACTTTGTGTCATCAACAGAATTCTCGTATTGAGGACAAAGCAATGTATGGCCTAAACCGTGCCATTCGCCTTCAATCCCGAGAATATCAAGGACCGTAGTGTAAACATCTAATTGATTGGCAATACCGTTATACATAGTTTTCACGTCAATGCCGCTGTTTATTATATATAATGGTAAATAGGATGCGACCTTACCTTCCATGTGTAGTTGGTCAATATGTGGATGATGATCCGACACGATAACTATTAGACTATTGTCATAAATGTTTTTCTCTTTAAGAAAAGACAAATAGCTTTCAATTTGTTTGTCTGCATAATGGCATGCATTAAGGTAGTTGAGGTACGGGGTTGGAAGGTTAGAATCTTCAAGTGAGAATTCTTTGTCGATGGGTTCTATATATGGTTGATGTGTCGACATTCCAAGTACCATAGAAAAGAAAGGCTGCTTATTTTCTTTTCCAGTTCGTTTAGCAAGAGAAAATACTTTCTCTTCACTTATTAAGAAAGAGAATGAGTCTTCTGCGTCTTCAGATGAATACATTTTGTCGATTCCGTAGCACTTATTCATATACCTTTGTTCCCATAATACCGGAGAATTGGGTATTACTATTTCTGTATAATCAATTCCAAACTTATCTTTAAGCATTTGTGGGAGACCTTTAAGAGTGCGATTTTTAGCAATACCCACTGTGATCTTATTTCTCAAGGGAAGTAGCCCGCTCATATAGATTAACTGACCGTCTCCCGATTCACCAATGGTGATGTTCGGTCGGATCTTTCCATTATAATATGTATTACTATCTTTCTTTAGTCTATTGAGAAACGGCGTGATTTCTTTTCCGTCAACAAACAAATCGGAAGAAACAGATAAGAAAGATTCTAAGAGGATATACACTACATTTTTTATTTGAGGATTTACTTTGTGTCTTGTATTCCTTTGTCTACTATTTTGCGTTTCCTTTCGTATTTGTTCTATTTCATTATATGTTAACTCACATATTGCAAATTCGTCTGCTATTTCCGAAATAATGTATCTGACTGAGCCGGAGATGAATTGTGCATTAACAGGCATAACGCTTTTAAATTTGAGCGGATTTAAGACATACTCGTTAAGCTGTGCCCAATATAATTCCGGGTGGTGCCTAAAATGGGGTGACGAAAAATGGTATATTGAATATGTTGATATAGATAGTGCAAATGAAGCAAAAGGCATAATAGTGAATAATATAAAATCCTCTTTCGATGCACTTTGGGTAATGTTGATAATGCTTCTTTTCTTTAAAGCGACGATAATGTATATAGCCGGCCATAGAACAAAGAAACAATCTGACCACTCGAAACCTGCAAAAATACTTTTAATAACCAATCCGTCAAGTACATTGCTTGCTTGACTCAGGGCAGAAATACTCAAGCACTGATAGAAAAATCGGCTATATAGTATATTTGAAAAAGACCAAATTAAGGTAAGAATAAATGCAAGATGGACGCTTAGATTTTTCTTTCCTTTCGTCAAACATAAAAAGAAGAGGAAAACAACAGCAACGTCTATAACAATTGAAAAGAGGTTAACTATAGGCATAAAAGCATGCATCTCTCCATTGTATAGCCCTTTTAGCACAAAAGAATAGTGCATAAACAGAAGATTGATAATGGGGAACATAAGGGCAGCATACGGCGTTACCGTTATAGATTTTGCCCAGTCAATCCAGTTGATACGTTCTGTCATATAACATCAAAGCATCTAAATGGGGCTTAATCATAACCAGAATGCTTTCATTCTGTTGCAAAGATACTATGTTTAATTGAAATATACAAGGTTTTATACCAAAAAAGATTTTCTAAGCCGAATAATCATCCTAAAACACCAACTGGGCCTACTCAAGGGAGTAGGCCCAGTCATTTTTTTCATAGCGACATCAGCGTAAACAGGTGCTTTAACTCCCGCTCCATGCCATCCTTGAAGAGGGGCGGCTGGTCGGGATAGGCACTGAGGAAATCCTGTTCGAGGGCATCGAGGAATCGGGCGATAGCGAAGAGGCGTTCCTTGGGGTCGCGGGTCTTCTGAGCCATCAGCCGGAGGGCAGGATGTGCCTGGAGCAGGGTCAATACTTGTCCATTTTAGACTTTGCGCAAACCGGTACGACCGAGTTTGCCCTTGGCTGCCTGACGGAATGAGGTCTTGGCAAGAGCCTCTGAGAGGATCTTGTTGGCAGCAGGTGTCTTGATGAATTGTTTCATAAGTCTAAAACTGATAATTTTTATTTAATATTTCCTAAGTAGCGTTAAAATCGTGATTATATTACAGACACGCTGTTTTTGAGGATTCCATCGAATGTTCGTAAATTCGCCTGATGGTTTTACCAATGAATATAACGAACGTTTAACTCAATTTATTTTATCTGATGGACAAAAAATTTTCAGACCCAGTGATTCAAGAGATCGAAGGGAATGCCAAGAACCCCAAAGTAGTTGAACTGACACCCGAGGAGCAGCTCCTGAAGTGCAGAGTGACACCCAAGACGGAACTGCCTCCGATGGAGAACCTGTTTCAGTTGTTCGACAAGGCCTGTTTCTTCCGTGGAGAACTGGCAGCCGTCTGTGGCAAGGCCAAGAGCGGTAAAACGCTTTGGCTCAGTATCCTCATGGCTTGTGCTTTGAGGGGAGAGTGCCTGTCGCTGAAACGGGAACAGCGTCCGGAATCCCAGCCCCTCCGTATCCTATGGATCGACACCGAACAGAGCCAGCAGTCGACGCAGGATATCCAGATCAACAGGCTCATGCCTCTGGCAGGTGTGAGCGACCTCAACGACTCACTGTTCTTTGCCTATAACCTGCGAGGACTGGGCTTTGAGAGGCGCCGCAAACTGGTGGAGGTGGCCATTCAGACAGCGGAACCCAATCTGGTGATCATCGACGGCATCAAGGACCTGATGCCCGACATCAACGATGCCGTACAGGCCACACTGCTGATGGAGCAGCTCATGTTGCTGGCACAGAACCACAACTGCTGCATCGTGAACGTACTGCACCAGAACAAGAATGAGGCCGACCACAACATGAGAGGGTCGATAGGTACGGAGTTGACCAACAAGGCTTTTGAGGTGTTCCAGTGCGAATATATCGAGGATGGCGATTTATTCAAAGTAAAACACGCCTTGGGTCGAAGGCATCGCATTCGCAAGAAATTCTATTACAAACTCAATGAAGACGGGGTGCCTGTGAATTGTGAACCAGACGAGCCACAACCCCGCGACGACCAGGGACGTTTCAAGAGTAAGCCCAAACAAGTGGTAACACCCGAAGTGAAATGGGACAAGCTGAATCCGCGCTATATCGTCAACAAGGGCGACGGGACGTATGAGTGGAACCTGAGTACACTCTTCGAGGATGCCTTCGAGGGGCGTCCGTCGAGACCCTTCGGTCATGTGATGGCAGCAGCCCTCAGACTGAGCCACATCGAAGATCCGAAACTCTATTACAAACTGGTGGAAATGGCCGAGCAGCAGAAGGTGGTGCGGTCCGTCAAGCAGCCGGAGACCGGCGATGCCTATCTTGAATTCACCGTCAACGAACTGCCCTTTTAAATTAATAATTATAAATTAATTAATTATTTGCCCCCCTATAGGGGCAAATATAATTTAATTTAATTAATAAGAGAATGAAAATTTCAGAAATTGCCACTTCCTCGTTCCGCCGCCTGGGTCGCGAGCTGGGCTACGAGGTCGAGATGTTCAACGGGCAGTTGGTGGTGTATGCCCCGAAGTGGCATCGGGCACTCTCTGCCGAGAGTCTGTTCTGCAAGGCACTGGTTGCAAATGGCTATCTCACGGAGCGCCAGCTGCAGCGTGCCGTCTGGCAATACCGCTTAGGTGCCACCAAGACCGGCCGTGTCATCTTCTGGCAGATCAATGAGCACGACGAAATCTGCGAGGGCAAGGTAATGTCGTACCTCCCGGACTGCCATCGCGACAAGCGGCACAATCCGACATGGGTGGGTCATCTGCTATCCCTCCGCTATGGCTGGGGAAGGCTTCCAAGCCGACACTGCTTCTTCGGGCTCCATCTGCTTGGAAGACCCCCTCTATCTCCCCCTGTAGGGGGAGGATGGTTACCGTCTGTATATCCTCCTACAGGAAGCGTACACGAGAACAGTTCCCCTCCTACAGGAGGGGTTAGGGGAGGTCTCTCCCCCATCGCCATCGTCGAGGCGGAGAAGACTGCCGTCATTCTCTCTGCCCGCTATCCGCAGTATATCTGGTTGGCGGCAGGGGGACTGGGGGAAGTCCAGCCTGACAAGTTCAGACCACTCAGGGGGCGTCACATCATCATGTTCCCCGACACCGACCCGGACGGGATTGCCTTCAAGCGATGGAGCGATGCTGCTAACCTCGTCATGCAGCAACTGTTCTGGGAGGACTCCCCTCCCATCCGAGTCTCCCCCATCCTGGAGCAACAGGCGACGTCAGAGCAAAAGAAAAAGAAAATCGACCTCGTTGATTTCCTTTTTTAATCCTGGGGCCAGGTCCGAAGTTGAAGTTTTCATCTTGGGGCCAGGTCCGAAGTTAAAGTTTCCTACCGAGAAACTGGTAGTTTCCTACCGACAAACCCACAGTTTCCTACCGACAAACTCCATCTTAGAATTTCTCAATTTCTCAATCTCTCAATTTCTCAATATCTCAAAATGATCAACTTATACGATTCACATCGATTTATTAGTAAGAAGGAGCTGGCCGAACTGGCTGGCGTGTCATCAAGGACATTCCGCAGATATCTGCAGACCCGCCGCCATGTCCTGGAGGCTCTTGGCGTCAGCCCGAATGCCAGGATGTTACCCCCCATCGCTGTGCAGTACATATGTGAAGACTACTGCATCGACCTGCCTTTCGACCTGCAGGATCAGGAGGCCATCTGGAAGTCCTCCATCTACCAACAATTCATCCACCATCTCCAGAACTCCAGTCTGGAAAAAAGATTAGAAGAAATCGCCAAGATTACTCCTAAACAGGACAGAAGCGGACAGTCGCCTCATGAATTGTAGTACTTTTGCATCCGGTTAGGGAAACTCCCTTTCTGAGTGGATAAATGCAAGTCGCGCGGCAGCATCTGCAATCTCTCAATTTCTCAATTTCTCAATCTCTCAATTTAACAACATGGCAGTCAAGAATCCGCAATTCGAAATCAACGTCCGAATGAACGAGAACTCATCGAGCTCGGCCTTCGGCAAGTACTACCCCAAAGCTGTGGAGAAGCAGACCATCTCACTGCGAGGTCTCTGCAAGCACATGTCGGAGCACAACTCCATCTATGGGCGTGATGTCATCGAGGGTGTGCTCACCAAAATGGCAGGGTGTATCATCGAGCTGGTCTCGCAGGGCAATCCCGTGAAGATCGACGGGCTGGGAACGTTCGTTCCTACGGTCGAGTCGTCCAAGAACGGCATCTCGCGTGAGGACCTCATCGCCGGCAAGTGGAATGCCAGCACGTATGTGAAGGCGATCCACATCCGGTTCCGTCCCGAGGGTACGGGCGATGATGACATCACCTCGCGCAACTTCAAGGACCAGTGTGCGCTCTCCACCTATGGTGTCGAGGAGAAGATCGACCTGACGCCCGAGGAGTCTGACAAGTCCAAGAAGGTCTTTGTCAAGAAGATCACGCCGCTCGCCGACTGGATCGCAGAGCAGTCTGCTGCTTCTACCACCTCGGGAGGTGATAGTACCAATCCGTAAGGGATGAGGGGGAAACCCCTCTCCCCCCCCACCATCCTCCCTTGCCTGGGAGGGGGCTTGCCCTGCAAAAAACATCGTTTAACTAAAAATTCAGTTTTATGAAGCTTTTCCAAAAGATTCCCGCCGACAAGATCGGCAATTTCATTGTGACCGTGATCACGGCCTTCGTATCAACCTTCCTCATGCAAAGCTGCATCCATGCGTAGGATAGATCTTATCGTCATTCACTGCACGGCCAGCAGGCCCAACCAGCACATATCGATGGAACTCCTCCACCAGATGCACCGTGCCCGGGGCTGGAGGTGTTGCGGCTACCACTATTACATCACTCGCGACGGACAGTTGCATATCGGCCGTCCTGAGGATGAGATAGGAGCCCACGCCCGTCACTACAACGCCCACTCCATCGGCATCTGCTACGAGGGCGGTCTCGACGACAAAGGTCGGCCTGCCGACACCCGAACGCCAGCCCAGCGTGCTGCGCTCATTGCTCTGCTTCGTTCACTGAAGGTGGACTACCCGCGTGCCGAGATTGTCGGCCACTGTGAACTCGAAGGCGTCCATAAGGATTGTCCGTGCTTCGATGTCAGCGAGTACCGTGACTATTTCGAGAACCTCCCATTAGATTGAATCCCATCATGAATCAGTATTTCCACAAGCCCCGTGACGACAGACTAAATCAGCAAAATTTTGTCCATGTCATCCATTCTTCCCCCAACTCGTCGAAAAACGAGTTGGGGATTATCATATCCATCACAGGCTTGATTCACAATTTTGATACAGGAAATTTGGTTAATCCGCTGAAAAGCCGTACCTTTGCAGTCGGTAAGATATCAGGAAATGAAGGCATATATCCAACTGCTTCGCCCGTTGCAATGGATTAAGAACGGATTCGTGTTTGCACCGGTGTTCTTCAGCAACAACCTGCTGAAGTGGGAATACGTATGGCCTACGCTGATCGTTTTCTGCTCCTTCTGCCTGATCTCAAGTGCCATCTACTGTTTCAACGACCTGCACGATGTGGAGGCAGACCGCCTCCATCCCAAGAAGCAGAAGCGCCCGATAGCCTCTGGAGCCGTGAGTTCCAAAGCGGGCTATGCACTGATGGCAATCTGCACGATTTTGTCATTCGCCGTGCTGACTTTCGTCGAAAGTCCAAATACACCTTATTTATATATAATAGTGGCTGCCTACTGGCTGATGAACATAGCCTACTGTGTCAAGCTCAAGCAAATAGCCATCCTTGACGTAACCATCATCGCCATTGGATTTGTGATGCGGGTGCTCATTGGAGGTCTGACGACTGACATCTGGATTTCACATTGGCTGGTGATGATGACCTTCCTCCTGACACTCTTTCTGGCACTGGCCAAACGTAACGACGATTACCGCATCTACGAGCAGACGGGCATGAAGCCACGCATTTCCATTACTGGCTATAATCAGACATTTATCAACGAGGCAACGGCTATCATCGCCTCGGTGACGATGGTCTGCTACATCATGTACACTATGTCGCCTGAAGTCATCCAGCGTTGGGGCACTCGCTATGTCTATCTGACGAGCGGATGGGTGCTGGCAGGACTGCTCCGCTACCTGCAGAACATGATTGTGTATGGACTGAGCGGCAGTCCTACGAAATCGATGGTGAAAGACCGCTTTATCCAACTCTGTATGTTAGGTTGGATAGCGTCGTTCTTTGCCATTATCTATCTGTAGCAGAGGGTTATTCGCCGAAGTCGTAGATCAGCGTATAGCCTTCGAAAATGAGTTCTTTCGTATAGCCTAGTTCCTTGAAGAAACCGTAGATAGTGTCCTGCTGCTCTGGTGTCAGCAACCGCTCACCATGGGTATAAGCATAATGAGCCACAGGTCCCCCCAGATAGTTGATGATCTTCGGCCTAAGCACTTTCAGGTGTTCCGGTTCCACCCCCTTATAAAGGTTGCGGAAGCCCCATGCTCCATGGATGACACGCGTCTGTTTGAAATAGGGGCAGATGCCGTCGGACAGGGCATTGGGATAAACTGCCGGTCCGCTCATCTCCGTTGCAGGAAGGTGCAGGCCTGCCAGAAAGCGGATGCAATCCTCATGCTTCGGGCAGTGCTCATTGAAGCAGAGTTGATAGCCATGCGGCACATCACTAAAGTTGAACTTTTTTGCCATTTGGTTTAAGATTTGCGTGCAAAGTTACAAAAACTTGCTTGTTTTACCAAATCTTACGTCAAGAATTTGTTTTATACAGACATAAATCCAATAGATTCCGATAAAGATGAATGCTTTCAGCAACGGGCAGATCAGATAATGGACACAGAGACTGGTCTGCGACTGGCCGAAGAACTGAAAGAAGCCCTGATCAATGAACGAGAGGAAGAATACATAATGGGCAAGATAGATGAAATAAGAGGAATCGGATACTATCTTCGGAATACGTAGATTAGTACTTGACAGTAAACGCTTTGCCAAACAGAATACCGACACTGCTCCAGTGATGCGGAAACAGAGCATGAGCGAGGAGAATATCGACGTGCCATAAGAGACCATCATTAAACCTGCCAGCAGCAGGGAGGCAGCATAAGCTATAGTCTCATAGTGCAGCATGGCCGTCACCAAATCCACCTTGCGGATGCTGATAAAAGCACCGAGGCTGAAGAAGAACATAGAATACATCGAGAGACCAGGAATGGCAAAGGCTCCGATACCAGAGAGATAGAGCAATGCCAATGGCGTCATCACATACCAACCAAAGCGCTTCAATAATATATATATAATAGGTGTAAGCAATGAAACCACCATCAAGTCGCGCAGAAACCAAAGTGGCATATTGGCTGGAGCCGTCATCCAGTTCTCATTACCGAGCCAGTCTATCTGCATGCCGGCATGATCACCATACACCCAGAACATATTCCAACTGAATGTCCGAAGTTTAACGGCCATCAGCAGGTTCCAAAGCAGATAAGGCAGAAGCAGCGTCTTAAAGCGACGGATAATCTTCTGTCTATAGACGTTCACACTCCACTCCCTGACATTCGCGAAGAAGAGATAGCCAGAGATAATGAAGAACACAGGGACCACTACCTTCACCAGTGTCTGGCTGACTAATAGTTTCAGAAATTGATATGTATCCCAATCTGAGGAAAGCAGCCGATAACCCTCATCAACCTGCCCATAGCTATGGGCATAGGTGACAAGGATGATCAACGGCAGACGCAGCTGGCTGATTACATCAGATGTGGGGTTAGACAGTCTTTCGTTTTTCATATTTCACACCAAAAAGCCAATGACCAAGGAAAGGACTAAGACGGAGAACATAGCTGACAGCCAGACATACCGCGACTACCAGCAATGCTAAAGTCAGGGCTGCTACAAATTCAAGAGGGGGGCATTGCAATCCCCGCAGTTGCTCTCCGTAAGGCAACAGGAAACGGGGTAGAAAGAAATAATGCAAGAGGTAAATATCTAATGTCCGTGTTCCTATATATTGAAGGCACCGCCCCATAAGATGTTCCCTGTTGAGATAGGATGCCGATAATCGGAACAAATGGAATATCATCGTCATACCCAATATGCCGCCTATGGCAAATATCAGATACTCGCTAAGGGCTGAATCAGAATGGGGAATCATCGACACGCATACGAATCCGATCATCACGAAAGCTATGACAACAGGCCTGCCCGTCCATTGTAGGAAAATGTCAAAATGCCGTCTGACCCAGGTGCCGATGTAGAAAAACAGATAATAGCGCCATGTCATAAAACTCAGGAAACCCAGTAGATTGGTTATCAGTCCTAAGTCCTTAAAATAGCGATTATAATAAATGTCATAGCCAAAAGCCGCAATAGACAGGATGAGTGCAAATGCACCGCCCCACTTCTTCAGATACCTGTCGGAAAAGATGCTCAACAGGAAAAAAACAAAGAGAGCAAAGGTAAACCAATAGCCACCCTTTGTGGCGCCGAGCTTGGAAAAGAACAGAGGCGGAGGGGCTAAAAGCAACAAGAAGATGAGCGTAGGAATAATCTGTACCTTAAACTTGTGCCAGATGGTATCTGCTACTGGTCGTCGCCGGTTGTCGAACAACCATCCGCTGATGAAGAAGAAGCAGGGCAGTCGGAACAAGAAGAATACATCGTTCCATCCCATCCACTTGTCACCAAGACACATGCCACATACGTGCGAATAGACGACGAGAATCATCGTGAATCCCCGCATCGCATCGATGTACTCTATCCGCAGTCTGCTCATTCTGACTGCAAAATTACGAAAAGTCGAGAGAAGAACAAAGGAAACTCGTTTCTTTTTTCTTCCGAGACGGAGTAAGTTCGCCATTTTAATGGCAAAGTTTCAGAAAAAAGATGAAAGCTTTGGCTATTATGGCAGAAAATATTAATTTTGCACTATGAAAGAGAGAATCAACTGGATTGACTGGGCTAAGGCCTTGGCGGTGACGAGCGTCGTGTTCTGCCACTTGCCGCAGTCGCAGGAGTGGTTCTACTACCGTTATCTTCAGGCTGTTACCATCGTCATCTTCATCTTTCTCTCAGGCTATCTGAAGAAAGACCGGGGCAGCGACAAAGAGAACTGGAAGAAATACTGGCACGGGCTGATTGTACCCTATATACTCTATAACGCCATCGTCTATCCCTATTGGCTGGCCAAGTTCTATCTACAGCATGGTAATATACCAGATCTGCTCCAAGCACTTAGACCGATTTTCGGAGCCATACTACTACAGCACGAGAACGCTTTCTGTGAACCACTGAATGGTCCGCTATGGTACCTGCCTGCCATCCTCATCATGCATGTGACCGTCGACCTATGCCGAAAGACCCGCTATCAGCACCAGATACTAATCGCACTTTGCATCATATCATTCTTCGTATATGCCGCCAACAAATATTGGTACTTTGCACCAAACCTGACGCCGATGGGACTGATGCGCAACCTACCGTATTACTATATGGGCTACGTGATGGGGCAACAAGGTCTATTCAGAACCACCCGCATGAAGCGCGACCTATGGAGATGCATCCTATGCCTCGGAGCCAGTCTCCTGCTATTCGCCTGGCATCTCGATGCTTTCTTCGGTGGACAGCACCTGCTGCATATCATCCTATTCTACCCTGTCAACATCGGCTTCCTCTTCGGTGTCATGTACGGGTGCAAGCTGGTGGACAGCTGCCGTTCGTCCATCGTCACCAATCTATCCATCGGCACACTGGTCATCATTGGGCTGCATATTGTTGCGGTCACCATTGCAAATTATGCCATCGGATTCCTTTTTGACATAAAAGAGGGCATTTGCTATCAATGGTACGAGGCATTGCCTGTCACTCTCGTTATTGTGGCCCTACTCTACCCCATCATTCTGTTTGCCAAGAAACACTGTCCTGTTCTCATTGGGCGAAACCGTGTACAAATCAGTAAATAATAACGAGCACCATGAGACCAAGAATACAGCCAGACGCACCGAGCAGCTCCCTTAAACATGCCAAACGCATTTTGTGGGGCCTTGCTATTATAGCTGTACTTGGCTTGGCCTCATATTTTCTGGCTCCCCTCTATATCTTCTATTACGTACCCGAAGAACTGCCACCCTACGACATACCGCCAAGGCCCAAGGACGACACGCTACGAATTGCTATCATCGGGGATAGCTGGGCTGACTATCATACCAGCCTGTCAGGGGATACGATCATCGCCAAGGCCGCCAAGAGAATTACCACAATACCAGTCAAGACAGAGACACGGGGCAAGAAGGGGGCACTGAGCAAGGAAATCTATTACTTCATGTTTGAAGACAAGACTATCGAGCACTCATACGAACAAGACAGATGCACACAACCACTGATAGAAGCACATCCGGACTACTGTGTCATCTTTGCGGGCATCAATGATGTGACGTACATGCGCCAGACCTCCTTCTTTGCAGAAAACCTTAGACTAATCATCAACCTGCTATTGCATAATGGGATACGCCCGGTGGTTATGGAGATTCCGACTGTCAACTTCAAGGAACCGTATCACCGTATACGATTCCGCGAACGCTGGTTCTACCGTATCCGTTCTGTAATGACGGGTACGTTCAACAATGAAGGCACTGACTATCAGAAGGCACTGACTGATATGCTGGCGAGCTATCAGTTGAAGGACAGTGTCCTCTACATCACAGCAAAGCAGTGGAACCCGAAAGGATGCCTCGACGAAACCATGTTCCTCGAGGACCATCTTCACCTGAACCTTGGCGGCTATCAAAAACTGGACTCCTGCATCGCTACAGAAATCATCAACGACTACGCCAAAAGGCACTGAGCGAATATGCTTCAGCTGCCAATCATCCAACTCAGATGCTTATTCCTGTTGAATATATAGGAAAGCAACATCGGAGGAAAAAAACCAATCAGGAACAGGATGAAAGGCCCAACTATCCAGTGCATCTCAAACCACTCGTGCAGCACAGGAATAGAGAACACGCTGGCCATCGCTATCTGATTGAAAATATAGATGCCCATACTGAGCCGCTCTACCAATTGGATATATCTCCGTGTTCCCGTAGATATCGTCGTCTTGCTCAAAATGATAAGCAGCGAAACGCAAATGGCGTATGAGCAAATCGACATCATCAACCTGCCAACAGAATAAGGCAGAAACAGGCGATAATGTATCAGCAAGATCAAGACGGCTACTGCTACAGGCAACACAAGAAACGAAGAACCAGGCATCATCCACCCTACCTGGAGCTTGGCACACAGATAGCCAACCATAAAGGCAACAAAATAATACGAACTTCTGGAAAGACACAGGAAATCGTCAGGATTGACGAACTTCACAAAAACTGCCCCAAACACGTAGCCTACTACAATAAGAGTCAGTCCCAGACCTCGTGTAAACTTAAGACGCTGAGCATTGAGCAGCTGAAGAACGACCGTCATCGTGAATACCCAGAAAAGCATCAATAGAAACCACACATGGCTTACACCGTAAAGCATCTGCGGTAAACTATAAAAAGGGAATACAACCACCATGAATACACCCCACAAGCAATAAGGCAGCAACAGACGCAGTACCTTGTTGCGGATGACTTCTGTAGGATGCCTGTACTTATTCCTGAAGATATACAGATAACCATACAAATATCCAGAAATAAAGACGAACATATTCAAGTCAATCTCGTTCAGGAAGAAGGCTATCCTGGACCAGAATGGGATATCGATAGCATCCATATAAGTCCACCGTCCACTATAAAAACACAGGCTATGGTAGGCTATAATCATCGTCATTGCCATCACACGCATGATAGATATCTCGTCAAATCTGCTTGGCTTCTCCATGGTACTCATCTTCTATTTATGCAGTAGCAATCACTCTCACTTTACCAAATTGTCTTCGCTGTCTTCATAATGATCCTTTCGGAAGAAAATTCGGGAAAGCCCCTTGCCCTGTATCTTCACGCTATTGACAAAGCTTTTCCACATTGACTGGCTGCCAATGGTGCCGTAGCCTGTCACTGCCCTACAACGACGGTCACGGACAAACCTGATGCAACCATACTTCTTCAACGCCAAAGCCATCGAGCCGTCCTCACCACGGATAATATCCACACGGTAACCCTCCTTGCGCCCATACTCAGCATGATAGGCAAAAACCAAGCCACGCACGCTCAACTCCGGGCGCTTGAAATGCTGAATCCACAGGAAGAGATCGCGGCACAATTCATACAGCCTCAGACTCAGACGGCTATGATTAGCATCTGGGAAATAGCTCCAAGTCGCTGACACCGCAACAACACCAGGGCGCATCAGCTGTTCTATCATCAATTCATAATACATAGGGGGATACAGCGTATCACTGTCTACATCGAAAAAATACTTACCCTTAGCGTGCTGTAGTCCACAACGCCGGGCATAGCCGCATGAGTGCTGATACTCGGTATAATACGGAATGCCAGACTTGGCATAAATCTCCGCTGTCCGGTCCTTGGAGTCATTGTCTACGCCTATGATTTCCACAGGATACTTACATTGAATCTCGCTGATGGCCCAAAGACAGGCCTGCAGATGAGTCTCTTCATTATAGCCTATCACGACAATGGATGCCAATGGTTCGTCACTCTGTAAAGCAGCCAGCCTCTCGCGTGTACCATTAATTATCTCCTCTGGCACCTCACTGAAGGGTTTCCCATACACAGTCATGTATTTATCATACCATGCCATACTCAGTCAAATTATTTATTCCTAACTACATTTTCAAACAGATGTTGCCATTGCGGTATAATCTTATCCTTAGAGAACCGTTGCACTGAACTGATGGCGTTCCTTCCCATTCGCAGCCTCAGGCCCTCATCTTCTATCAGTTGGCACACCTTTCCTGCAAAGGCTTCCACATCGAAACAGTCCACCAGGAATCCATTCTCACCATCGGTGATGATCTCAGCTGGACCGTAGGGGCAATCGAAGGCGACGACAGGCACACCGCAACTCATCGCTTCAGCCATGACCAAGCCGAAAGGTTCATAGACAGAAGTCAAGACTAAGATGGAACTCTCCTTGTATCTGTCCATGATATCAGAGGTCTGAGGATGGGCAAATACATAATTCCCTTTGGGAATAAGGTTTTGATTCTCTGCTCTGTCAACACCCTCGCCATAGAGGTCGAGCCGCCAGTCTGGATGCCGCTGGCTAACCAGTGCCCATATCGCGGAAAGATACTGGTATCCTTTCTGACTATCAATCCTGCCCACGAAAATAACACGTTTATGGCTACAAGCACTATAAGTTTTCGTTTCATTCAGATGAACAATATCGGGAATGGCACAGACGGAAGAGTTATTCCTTTTCCAACGCTCAGCATCTCGCTGAGTAAGCGCCACAATGGCATCTGCCTTGGTCATTGAACGATAATAGAAGCGAGCCTTGATACGCTTACGCCAAGTCATCACATCCATGTGGAAAGGACGGTCACAGGTACCATGACACTCCACCACTAAAGGGATGTCTTTTCGCCAGCGATTCAGGACGGTTACATTCTCTGACGAATTGGTCACCAATACATCGGGACGGATTTCAGCAAAGAGGGCAAGCAACCGTTTCTTATATAGACGCATCAGCCGGAACCTTGTTAAGTATCGTTTGACAATGCCATATCGATATTGACGGACAAAACGGATGTCCAAATCAACCAAGTGTACCTTATCGCTAAACGGATAAGGATACGGATGAGTTCCCTGGTCGGTCGTGACTAACCAAACCTCATAGCTTGGAATCTCAGAAAGTGCATTGAGTTTATCAGTCCATACACGTTCCAGTCCACCCCACTCTGCGAATACTTTAGCAATATACATTATCCTCATAAGCCACCTTCAACTAAGGATTCATACAATTGCCGGAAGCGTGGCATAATCTCCTGAGGGAGGTAATGCTTCGACTTCTCAATAGCGTTTGCACTTATACGACGCCGTTCATCCTCATGATCCATCAGATAGGACAGCCGCTCTGCCAACATATCTATATCACCAAGTGGAACCATGAAGCCGTCATGGCCATCAGTGATGATTTCCCTTGGCCCGAAATCGCAGTCGAAGGCCACAGGAGCCAATCCGCACGACATGGCTTCAAGAAGAACTAGTCCAAAACCCTCATAACGCGAGGTCATCGCATATATCTCTCCAGACATATACCTGCTGGCTATGTCGGTCGTCCGTGGCAATATTTGCACGCGGCTCAATGACTGCATCTGCTGCCTGAGGTAAGGCTCCTCTACGCCCTCGCCCGTAATTTCCAATTGCCAGTCTGGATGGCTGTCGCATATCTTCCTCCACGCTTCCAACAGCATGTCAAAGCCCTTCACCAGCAAGAGGCTACCCACTGCAATAACCTTCTTTTCCCGCTGAACAAAGCCTACGGGAGTATCTATCATCAATGGATTGGGGATGACCACCACACGAGAAGAATTCCAATGACATGCATCCCCTTGCGTCAATGTCACTATACGGTCAAACTGACGGACAAGACTAATAGCACGGCGAAAGACAAAAGCCCTCCGATACCACAACTTCAGCGAATGCTCTATATGGCGCGACCTGAGTCTACCTCCACTCTGCGAATAAGAAGAATGAACCTGTACCACATGCCTGACATTCTTCAGCGACAAGACGATTTGCATCTCACTGATCTCGTATGATGAACATACGACAATATCCGGCACTATCTCACTGACAGTATCAGTAATGCACCTCCGTAGCCGTCTGTTCCACTTCCATAATATAAATGGACGCAAAACCATCGGGTATCGATAAACATGGAACCGCTTGATACCATAGTCTATATGTCTTACTCTTTCTGACAAGGGGTATGCATCCGGCGCATCGCCCTGGTCGTATGTCAGTAGCGTCACCTTATAGCCACAGCATTCTGCAAGATAGTTCATCTGGGCAACAAACATCCGCTCGATGCCTGTCATATTACTGATAGAGTATATGATGTAAACTATCTTCATCGCTGTGTTAAATCAGTCTCCTCTGCTTACCTATTATATGTATCAAGAGAACAGACAAGCCAGGAGGGAGGACGCCTAACATATATAAGGCAAGGTTGGGCCACTTAGCAGTCTTAAAGCCAAGTATCTCCGTAAAACCAAGAGGAGATGCCATCAGGTCGCGAATCTCCCGGTCTGAAAATGGGGGTTGAGTAATCTTACGATTTCTGATGATAGAGCAGGCCATATAGAAGCATGTCATCATCACTTTGAGGCAGCGCTTCGGATAATAGGGCTTGTCTTTCATGCGGCCACTATTACCCTTAACCATTTCCATGGCCCGTATCGTGTTCTGTATCTCGTCCTTTGAAATCCTATCCCTCTTCTGGAAATTCGACAATGACCCATAACGGCAATGATACTGATAGGTGATGTCAGGAAGAAGGACAACTCGCTGCACGTAAGTCGGAAGGTCAATAGTTGTGGTCATGTCTTCCCAAAAATTTATTGGTTTATAGTGGATATTATTCTTTCTAAAAACATTAATGTCTATCAGAATATTCCAAGTCGTTGCTTCTATCCTACCATATTTCTCATAAGCCCAACAGGCAAATTCATCTTCCTTCAAAAACATCTTAGACGGATATGCAATTGGTTTAACCTTCACTTGGCCATCAAATTCCTCAATCCGATTATGAGAAGCATATACAATATCTGCATGATACTTTTGAATATTGTCATAAAGCAGGCTGATGGCATTTTCCGTTATTGCATCGTCAGCATCCATAAAATAAATATAATGCCCTTTAGCTGAGTCTATCAGCAGGTTCCTTGCCTCACCTATTCCTTTATTATAAGGTTGTCTGACAATACGGATATCAGATCCACGCCGATGGCTTAACTGGTACTCCCGAACAATATCGATAGAAGAGTCAGTACCGCAATCGTCGCAAATAAGTATCTCTAGGCTTTGGAACGTCTGATTCAGGACAGACTCCAACGCTATTCGTATATACTTCTCCACGTTATATACCGGCATGCCAATAGTCACTTCATATTCCATAGAATCCCAATTTTAGAGTGCGAAGATACGAATTTATCGGCAAATGTCCAAATTTATCGAATAAAATTTTGAAAATCCACTTATTATTTGTAAATTTGCCGACAAAGAAATTGGATTATTCATTTAAAGAATCAGTTTAGATCATGCCAGACATTTCAATCATCATTCCTACTTATAATGCAGAAAAGAACATAGGGAAATGCATAGAATCGATTATCAGTCAAGACCCCAAGGGTTTCTCGATAGAGTGCCTTATTGTCAACGACTGTTCGACAGACAATGGCATGGCTATAGCGGAAAATGCTATTGCAGCATACCAAGGGCCTATCAGTTTCCAGATCATCTCACACGCATCGAACCAGGGGGTCTCTGCTGCCAGGAACACTGGTGTAGCAAGAGCTACAGGCAAGTATATACTCTTCATCGACTCGGATGACTACCTGCTACCTGGCAGCATCATGTATTTTGCTGACAACATGGCTTTATATCCTGATGCAGACGTCATCGTCGGAGGGTTTAGAGAAAACGAGGATGGGAAGTCCTTTTTCGGACACATGGACAAGCCCTCATACCTTACGGATGCAAACATATTCACTAAACTACTATTAAACGCAGACATTAACACGCAGTCATGGAACAAGTTGACACGAAAGTCTATTCTTACCGACAACAAGATATCCTTTATAGAAAACGTCATCTATGAAGACATACCATGGTGCTACTATGTATTCTGCCATGCCTCGTCTGTCCTGATATTACCTTGCGACACCTATATATATAATTATGTAGAGACCTCACTAGTCCACTCAATCTTCAACCAAGACAAGGCAGAGAAGGCCATCAAAAGTTGCATCAGAGTAGCCTGCGACATATTAGATAATCCACCCGCGGCGGACATTTACAAGCCAAGCATTATTGTGGAATACCTACTATGCATAGCCAATCTACTGAATCAGGGTGCAGACATTCTGATGCGTACAAAGATTACACCTCTGACCAGGAAAGAGTTCCGTGCTGTCCGTATTCGCCTCCTGAAGACATCTGCCACCTACAGACGTTTCCTTGTCACACTATTCCTATTACTCATGTTTTCGCCATTATGCTACTTGCAGAAACTACACTGTTTCCGTAAAAATTACTACCGTCTGCAACAAGTTGTCAGACAAATCTGCCATAAAACTGACTTTTTACGCCATTAGTGGCTCAGTCGCATCACCAAACGGTATATCTGGTCGAAATGATGCCTGAAGATGGCAAATTTCAGGAAATGACAGAAAGGCGAATACATTAGCAGGAAAAAGGCAGACAACAAGAATTGCCTGTGATGAATAACATCTGCCATCAAGCGATGACGGAAGACCTGGAACATCTTCTTTGTCTTTGTTGGGAGATTAGAATGTATATATAGGTCCGTTGCTTTTATTGCTACAAGGCGAAATATGAACAATTTATGAAGGGCATACAAATCACAAAACGGAGACTCATTCAACTTATTGCCAGTTTCAACAAAACTACACATTGCATGGTCGGCTCGTTTTGAAATTGTTCTCATAATAGATGTTGGAATATACTCGTAATAATAAATAATATCAGGAATTACAACCAAGGAATCTAAATTTGAAAACAATCGATATGACCACAGAATATCTTCAAAAAGCAATCCCTCCTCAAAATAGAGGAAATTGTCAATTAAGAAGTTTCGATTTAGCAATTTATTCCAGGCCATAAGAGGTAGTTTCTCCTCTAAATACATTCTTTTAATCTGTTTGGCTTCATTCAGATAACCTACCGCCCCATAATCAGGCAAGACATCTCGTCCTACCACATATTTTCCCATCACCAACATCGTTTCTGGATATTTTGCTTTGGCCTGAAACATCTTACCAATTGCGCCAGAAGCAAGATTGTCGTCAGAATCCAAGAAAAAGAGGAAATCACCCTGTGCAGCATCTATCCCCGTGTTTCGGGCAGCCGAGATCCCCCTGTTTTGTTCATGGCGCAGAAAGCGGAAACAAATACTCCCACAATAGCCTTCAACGATGCGCTGGGCTATTGAGATACTATCATCTGGCGTGCAATCATCTATCAGGAGGCATTCTATTGATAGTTCATCGGTCTCCTGCTCAATCACAGACTCCAAGCAACGCTGGATGTACTTCTCAACATTGTATACCGGAATGATTATTGTAACATCATATTTTTCTTCCATCATCTGCATTCTGAATCGAATTTATTCAAGTTCTTCCATCCTATTCAACTCGAATCCTTTCATCTGAACTACAATCAGGTGAAGTTGGGTTGAGCTAACAATTAACTTACGACACGCCCTTGAGCATATTTTTTAAACTAGGTGACTGCCTCATCCCACTGCTTGTGTGCTTTAGCCTCTGTAGCGTCAGTCTTCAGATATTTCAGCTCCAAGATGTAACTAAGCTTCACATTAGGGGATGCGTTTAAACTGTTCCATCACTCGTTATTTTTGGCAAAGATAAACTATTTATTCCAAATAAACAAATCTTTTTATGGAAAACTTACTCAAATGGCTTTTTTTAGTTTGCCTAAAACCCTGACAGAGGCAGCAAAAAGGGGTATGGGCAATCTGCTGAGCAGCCAAAAGAGTAGATTCTGCAAGAGCATAGAACGGAAACGCAGGATGTCGGACAAACTTTGCGGGTGACAAAAGATATCTCGCATTTCATGATGCGAGAATCCAGGGGCGATGAGGTGCGCATTCTTTAAAATATGACAGATGATATAGAAACTATTGAGTTCTAAATTATAGCACATATAGGGCAGAAAGGATTGTCCCCTATATGCCTTGCACTTTTCCTTCAGATAATTGAGGGTGGAGGCATTAGCCAAAACCTCTTCCTTATGCAATTGCTCACGAGCCTGATAATGGGACAGCGATCCAGAATGGCGAAGGTAACGGTAGGTGACACAGGAAAGCAGGACAGCACGAGTCACTTTTGGCACCAGCTCGTATGTGAAGGCCATATCCTCCCAGTAGTTAGTGTTAATGAAGCGGACTCCAGATTGCCTCAGAAATTCCAAATCCATCAGGCAATTACACGCAGAGACATGAAATCTACCGACATGGCTGAGGGCATATTCTGCCAATTGCCCGTCACCAGACAAACATACATCATCTTTCTGATATACCTCCTTGCAGTGAGGGACTGACCTATCGACAATCTCGTATGAACCATACGCTACTTCTGCCTGATTTTTCACAATTGCATCATAGAGCAGCTGAATTGTATTTGGCTCTATAGTGTCGTCAGAATCCATGAAATAGAGATAACGTCCACGGGCTTCATCAATGATGCGATTACGAGAATACCCAACTCCTCTATTATGTTCATTAACAATAATTCGAATATCTGACCCACGCCTATGATGTTCCTGCAATAATTTAATTTCAGCTATAGAACCATCTTTTCCAATATCGTCCACAACCAAAAATTCAATGCTCTTAAACGTTTGCGATAATGCAGAAAGCACAGCATCTCGTATATAGTCTTTACTTTGAAAGACAGGGATTCCAATCGTTACTTCATATATGCCCATATTTTATGAATCTGCTAATTTGTTTCATTTTTCGATGCAAAATTAGCAAAATATCTCAGAAAAAATAAAAAAAATCTATTATTCTTTTTAGCTTATGAAAATTTTGTGTATTTTTGCAGAAAAACAAATTTTAATATGGAAATAGCATACATTATGTATCCTGGAGCCTGCTATTTAGGAAAAGGAGATGGTATAAAAATGCAGGCAGAAATATGGATTGAAGAATTAAAAAGGAGAGGACATCATGTAGAACGGATTAATCCCTGGGGACATTATGAATGGAAGAATTTTGATATAATCCATGTTTTCGGAATGGAACTCTGGATCTACGACATTATCCATTGGGGCAGTGGCATCAATGCCAATTTCGTTTACTCACCCATTATAGACACAAACACACCACTTTGGATATATAAATTGGCAACTCACTGGGGAAGCACAAAATTACGCCTCTTTTCCAGAAATTATGCTTTAAGGAAATGCAAGAATGATATCAAACTCTTTTTCGCACGATCCAATCATGAAGCATCATATCTTAGGAAAGGGTATGATATTGAAGAAAATAAGATATCCATTGTACCTCTCTCATTTCGCACATGCCAATATGATTCCAACATCCCAAAAGAGCCTTTCTGCTTATTCGCAGGAACAATGACCCAACCCCGAAAAAATGTTCCTGCTCTTATCGAAGCTGCAAAGAAATATGGTTTTCGACTAGTTTTGGTTGGGAATAAGGGAAATGCTGAGTCAGAGGCAAAACTACGATCCATCATTGGCAATCACCAAAATATTGAAATCAAAGGGTTCGTATCTGATGAAGAATTGATAACCCTTTATAACAAAGCTAAAGTATTCGCCTTACCAAGTATAAATGAAGGTGTTGGGCTAGTAGCTCTTGAAGCAGCCATACATGGTTGCAATATTGTCATCACAAACATTGGAGGTCCTAAAGAATATTATGACAAAGATTATGTACAACTTGTAAATCCCTACGATGTTGATGACATTGGCAAAGCTATTCTTAAAGCATTGGAAGACAATGTTAGCCAACCAACATTGAGAGAAAAACTGATTAAAGAATATAATATACAGAAATGCACCGATCTACTCATAGAGTCATATCAAAAAATAATATAGAAATCATCAACAAACTTTGCAAGAATAAACTCAACTATTCTCTATATTAGACGATTTATCCACGGCATAGAACATATCCGGGACACGTTTTAAGCCACGTGCTATGTAAAGGCTCGGAGTACAGTATACTATTATAAGCGGTTTTTCCATATTCATCCAGTTGTACAATACAAATCATCAAACAAATGTACCCACTTTTCGGCTATATGTTCAATACGAAACCTACTGACGTTTATGCGGGCATTCTGAGCCATAACAGACAAGCGCTCTTTATTCATCATCAATGAAAGCATAGCTTCTGCCATGAGATGAATATTGCCATTCTCAACCAGTATTCCATCCTTACCATCCTCAATTATGGAACGAGGCCCCCAAGGACAATCAAAGGACACCACTGGCAGTCCACAAGCCATTGCCTCTATGATGCCCATTCCAAAGCCCTCATACCTGGAACTACAAACAAAAAACGAAGATGAAAGATACTCCTTGAATACATCTGAAGTGCTGCCATTCAGTCTGCATCGGCTCCTATCCAAGCCTAACTCTTCAGCCAACCGTTCATATTGACGTTTTGAACCATCGCCATAAATATCCAACGACCACCCATCAGTCTTATTTTCAATCTCCGACCATGCACGCAACAGCATGTCATATCCTTTCTCATCAAAATATCTCCCGACAGCTATTACACGCTTTTGTTGTAAGGAACTGACAGAAGTTGGCAAAAAGGGAAGAGGGTTAGGGATGACTACTACATCGGGAACTTCTGCCCAAGCATGACGGTCACATTCTGTCAAAACCACAAATCGATCCAGCTTAATGATCTTATCCAGCAATCCGGTTTTCCAAAACCTTGAAAAGAGATCCTTCAAAGGATTTGTTCTATTAGGCATAAAATTGCGGTAATGAGCCCGGTTTATATGAATCTCACCAATCTTCTGGCTACCATCCTTTATGTCAGAAATAAAATTAATCTCACGTCGCAATAAGCTAACCGTAAAATCAGGCCTTATTCTGAACAGTTCATCTGCAAGTAATTTCTTATATCTCCTTTGCCTGTATAAATAGCGAATAATTTTTGCAAAAAAAGAACAATTCCAGAGCGTTTCAAAACCAATATCGAGATTGACAACATGGACCTTTTCTGAAAGTGGAAAGAAATAAGGCTTTCCCTTTCCATCAGTCAGGATGATTGTGATATCATAGCCCAAAACATCTGCAAAATAATTTGCCTTTAGGGTCAATACGCGTTCAACCCCTCCTGCCATATATAGAGAAGGGGTGCAATAGACTATCTTATATTGCCTTTCACAACTAATCATGATGCAAATATACGAAAAAAAAAGGAAACTGCTTTGTTATTTGGGAGAAATTAGCTAAATTTGCACAAAATATAAAAAATGAAACGGATTTGCTTCATAGTTGATAGCATTTTCTCTATTGGGGGTGTTCAACGAGTAACTGCTGTTATTGCCAAGGAATTGACAAAGGATTATGATGTTACTATCGTCACTTTCGATAGTGAGGAACAAAAAGACACAAAACTCTATGGTCTCGACAAAACCAATATTCAATACAGATTCTTCAGCTATCCGAATGTATGGAGTGTAAAATGTGAATGCTGCAGAATCATCAGCGGACTATACCTCAAACTGCAGCCACAGTCGAAATGGGCATCAGATATCTATGCTCACAGTTCCTTCCCCTCAGAGCGCAGAAATGCGCTTGTGGCAGAATTAAAAAGAGGACATTACGATGTTATTATAGGAGTACATGCTCCACTGGCAGCCAGGCTTGCAGCACTTAAAAAGCAACTACCTAAAGTTAAGCTCTTCGGATGGATTCACAACTCTTATGAGGCACTCTTCAGCAACAAGTCCATGTATATTGGAGCTATTAGGAAAAGGCATTACGTTTTCCAATTCCGTGAATTGGACCAAACGATTTTACTTTGCAAGCACGATGTTGAAAGCTATCATAGCTATGACCACGAGTTTAGACCTACGTTTATTTATAATCCTTTAACGCTAAAGCCTGGAGCGGTTTCCACAGGGAAGTCGAATCGTTTCCTAGCTGTAGGCAGGTTCTCCCATCTGCATAAAGGTTTCGACCTGTTGATTGAAGCGTTTTATCTATTTACTCAATCTAATGCCGATTGGTGCTTAGACATTGTCGGAGAAGGTGTGGAAGAAGAATCATACAAGAATCTCATCCATCAATATGAATTGGATAACAGAGTTACTATTCATCCCTTTACAACCAACATACAGGATTACTATTCTGCCGCACAGGTTTATGTACTCAGTTCCAGATGGGAAGGGTTCGGACTCGTTCTTGTAGAAGCAATGGCACACGGTCTGCCAGTGGTTTCATCCGATTTACCTACTAGCAAGGAAATCATGGGCGACTTTGGACTATATTTCAGAAACGGCGACATCAGAGAACTTGCAGAGAAACTGGAAGAAGCGACAAAACTTGATTGGAAGGTTAAATCAAAAGAGGCTATTGAGATTGCCAAGCGATTTGAAGTTGACCGGACTATTGAGCAATGGAAACAATTGATAGAAGAATGATTGAACGTGAAAAAATAATAGAATTCATCAGGTTTGGTATCGTTGGCTGTATAGCCATTGCCATCCAGTATACCATCTACCTGCTGCTGATAGACTATATGAATGAGTCGGTGGCCAACACGATTGGATACATTATCAGTTTCTGCTGTAACTTCATGCTGACAACCTACTTTACCTTTAAGGTGAAACCCAACAAGAAGAAGGCCGGTGGGTTTGCACTCAGCCATCTGATAAACTGGGGCATCCAAACTGCGCTCCTGAACTTCTTTATCTGGGTAGGCGTAGACAAGATATGGGCACCATGGCCAATGTATGCCATCAGTGCTCCCATCAATTTCCTGTTCGTCAGGTTCTTCGTGAAGACGAAAGGAAATTAAGCCTCGTCGATGACTTTCTTCATCTGGATCTTCCAGGTCAGATGCTCTACGGTCCTGCGGATGTCCTGTGGCAGGAAATGGTGGGTATCTATGAAATCCAATATCTGCCGGACATTGATAGGCGATTCATCAGGTAAAGCTTTCAGTACGTAAGGCTGATGGTCGAAATCGCTATCAGTTTCAGAGTAGATGAAAGGAATGCCACGCGTGGCGTATTCACGATTCTTCAGGGTCTTGATCACCGTTATACCACTACGATGACGCCCCAAACTGCCAATGGCGAAACAGCTCTGATTGAAGACTCTATCAAGTTCTTCGCCAAACAGCTGACCATGGAAGATCACCTTATCCTGTATACCATAACGCTCAATGATGGACTTGAAGCCTTCCACCTTCCCAGAATCTCCATTCATATCAAAAGGATGTACACCTCCAACCACATGGAAGAACACTTGACGTGGATTTGGAGTGTTTTTATAATACTCCCCAAGTCCTGTCATCAAACGGTCAAAGCCATGCCAGATATGAACCTCGGCCACTCCAATAAGGTGTATCTCATCACCTTGCGGCTGATACTGGTGGACGGGAATGCTATCGAAATCAACGCCATTGCTAATTCGAATCGTACGCTGCCCAAAGATTGTCTCTGCGTCAGAAAAAGTGACGATAGCCGACATCTCCTTAGACAATCTGTCGCGGAACAGCTGATCGACCTTCAATCCCATTCTTACAGCAAATGGAAAGGTGGCAAATTCTTGATCGTAAGGATATGTGGGAATCTCTGTCACGGACTTGATGCCAAGTTTTCCCAGTTTTCTGAAGAAGCGTATCAGAAAGGGATTTGCATTTTGGAAGCATCGGGCATAGACAAACTGGATACCCGTCTGTTTGCAATAATCAACAATAGGGTCATAATCCATGCGCTGGCGTATTCCTGCCAATCGGCCAGCACCATAATCCTTTATGACTATATCGTCAATATAGCGACAACGGTGTCCGTTTTCAGCAAAACCATAGTAACAGAGATGCACTTCGTGGCCACCTTCCCGGAGTCCCTTTACTTGATAGTGTATCTTCTTACTGATTCCGCTAACATCGGAAAACCCATGATAAACAAGAAATAATATCTTCATTTAGTATATTTTTGGGCAAAATTATAAAAAATATTTGGAATTATGCAAGAATCTTCGTATTTTTGCAGAAATAAATCAAAAAATGAACAACGAAAGCATCAGGGAGAACTTGAAAGGCAATCCGAGGCTGAAGAGACTGATTGACGGAATGATAATGAACCAGGTTCAGACGCGTCCCCGGTGGTTTGTCCGTATGCTGGCTCCACTCTATCAGCACAGGGGAAAGCACAGTGTCATCCACAGTTCGGTAAGGATGGATACCCCACCCTACAGAAAGTTCTCTTTGGGCAATTACAGTGTTGTCGAGTCTTTCTGCTGCATCAACAATGCTGTGGGTGACGTCATCATAGGCAACCATACCCGAGTGGGAATCCACAACACGATCATTGGACCTGTCAAGATAGGAAATCACGTGAACCTGGCACAAGGAATCACGGTGACAGCGCTGAACCATAACTTCTCTGACCCGAACAAGCGAATCGATGAGCAGGGCATTTCGACGACTCCCGTCACCATCGGAGATGATATCTGGATAGGTGCCAATGCTGTCATACTGCCAGGCGTTACCATTGGAAATCATTCTGTTATAGCTGCAGGGGCTGTGGTTACCAAAGATGTTCCTCCTCACTCGGTTGCCGCAGGCGTTCCTGCAAAAATCATTAAGACGATATGAGAATAGGCATAGAGGCACAGAGAATTTTCCGGAAGAACAAGCACGGGATGGACTTCGTGGTGCTGCAGGAAATCAAGGAACTGCAGAAACTGGACACGAAGAACGAATATTTCGTATTTGTGGCTCCAGGCGAAGACAGATGTATTGAGGATAGTAAAAACGTACATATTATCGTCATTGGTGGTCGATTCTATCCAATATGGGAGCAATACTCCCTACCCAAAGCGATAAAAGAAGTCAACATCGACATTCTGCACTGTACAAGCAACACTGCTCCTATCAGATGTCATGCGCCCTTGATACTGACACTCCATGACATCATTTTTCTAGAACCACGAGACAAAACAAATCACTCCTTCTATCAGAACATGGGATGGTTTTATCGAAGACTGGTTGTACCGCACATCCTCAAAAAATGTAGGCGAATCATTACAGTCTCAGACTTTGAAAAGAATAACATCACCAGCAAATTGGACATTCCCGAAGACCGTATGGCCATGATCTATAATGGTTATAATGAGTGGTTCAAGCCTGAAGTTGAGCCTAATTTCACCTTTAAGAAATACATCGATACCGCAGGCTATTTCTTTTTTCTTGGCAATACCGATCCCAAAAAGAACACCGAACGTACATTGATAGCATACGCCAAGTATTTAAAGAAATCAGACGTAAAAAGGAAACTACTGATGGCCGATCTCGATAGAGCATATCTCGGCGAGATATTGCTAAGGAACCATATTGAGCATATCCGGAAGATGATTGTCAATCCTGGCTACATAGTCAATAGTGATTTGCCAAACATTTACAACAACGCTTTTGCCTTCCTCTACCCTTCACTAAGGGAAAGCTTTGGTATCCCTCTTCTTGAAGCCATGGCCTGTGGAACACCCGTCATCACGTCTAACACCTCGTCAATGCCGGAGATAGGAGGGCCATACGCCATTCTGGTTAATCCTGAGAACCCTGACGAGATTGCAGAGATGATGCTCAAGTTGGAGACTGACGATGAATTCTACCAGCAACAAGAAGAGGTGGGACTCCAACGGGCTAAACTGTTCTCCTGGAGGAATACGGCAGAACGGCTGTTGGAAGTATATGAGGAAGTGTATAAAGAATTGAAGCGCTCAGGCAAATAGGTCGAGCGAAAGGTCGGGCTGCGGCTTTTCTGGCTCTTTTTCCTCCTCATGTGCCACCAGAGGATTTCCAAACTCTAACATCAGCTGACGGGCATCAGCGTTGTTACCTGTGTTCAGACGATAATAGCCACGACGTTCCGTTCGTTCTATAAGCGACTGGGAAGACCTGGCATTACGAATGAAATACTGGCGAACATAAGCCTTGATCTCATTGATGTCCTGCGTGGAAAACAAGCTTACATTCCGATTATAGAGATGCTTGGACAACAGCTGAACACTGATGCCCTTGTCACCCACTTCGGTAAGAATCTCCAATATCTGCCGGTCGTATGTCATATATTAAAAAAGGTCGGTAAAACAGTGCTTACCGACCTTCTTTTATACTCGTTAATTGTCTTATGCCAATGTAACTTTCTCTCCATCGTTAGCGAGCTTACCCTCCTTGAAGAGCCAGCCGAGACCGAGAAGAGTCTCCTCCTCAGAAATCTTTGCAGCCTTGGCAATCTCCTTAACGGTGAGAGCCTTGCCTGCTGCTGCCAGTGCCTGATAAACATCTCCTGCCTTGAAACCTACGTTCTCTGCATTCACTGCGAGTACAGACTTAGCAGCTGCCTTGGGAGCTGCGGCCTTCTTAACGGTTTCCTTCTTAGCTGCGGCTGCCTTAGTCTCAGTAGCCTTCTTAGCTGTTGCTTTCTTTTCTGCCATAATACTTAAAAAATTAATACTCTTGTTTGAAGAATTTATTATCCTCTTTATCTTTTCGTGTGCAAAAGTAATACTAATTGTTCATACAAGTTATTAAATTTTAAATATTTTTGGCAAAAACAGAACTATTCTTGACGAATATCAAGCGACAGCTGCAGTTCCTCAAGTTGTTTGGGGTCTAATTCACCTGGTGCATCGAGCATGACATCACGTCCGGAATTGTTTTTCGGGAAAGCGATGCAGTCGCGAATGCTGTCGAGACCGGCCATCAAAGACACGAAACGATCAAGACCGAAGGCAAGACCTGCATGAGGCGGTGCTCCATACTTGAAGGCATTGATCAGGAAGCCGAACTGAGCCATAGCTCGCTCTGGAGTAAAGCCCAAAATTTGGAACATCTTTTCCTGCAACTTGCCATCATGGATACGGAGAGAACCACCACCCACTTCGACACCATTGCAGACAAAGTCGTAAGCTACGGCACGCACCTTCTCTGGAGCTGTATCAAGCAGGGGAATGTCATCGGGATTGGGCATTGTGAACGGATGGTGTGTAGCCATCAGGCGCTGTTCCTCATCACTCCATTCAAAGAGCGGGAAGTCGACAATCCAGAGGCAAACGAATTTATCCTTGTCACGAAGGCCAAGACGTTCTCCCATCTCCAGACGGAGAGTGCAGAGCTGTACACGCGTCTTGTTGGCATTGTCGCCACTCAGTATCAGCACCAAATCGCCATCCTTAGCACCCATAGCCTCTTTGACTTTTGTCCAAACTTCCGGCTCGTAGAACTTGTCGATGCTCGACTTTACTGTGCCATCTTCATTGAATTTCACATAGACCAGCCCCTTAGCGCCAACCTGAGGACGCTTCACAAAATCTGTCAGCTGATCCAGTTGCTTACGAGTATAGTTAGCACAGCCAGGCACACAGATACCACCGATATAGTTGGCCTCATTGAATACAGGGAAAGTGCCTGTGCCTTTGAGCACATCCATCAGCTCTACAAACTCCATTCCGAAACGGAGATCGGGTTTATCTGAACCGAAACGCTTCATGGCCTCGTGCCAAGTCATACGCTGCAACGGCGGTAGCTCTACACCGCGCACCTCCTTAAACAGATGACGCGCCATATCCTCAAACAGCTGAAGCACATCCTCCTGCTCAACGAACGACATCTCACAGTCGATCTGCGTGAACTCAGGCTGACGATCAGCTCGCAGGTCTTCATCGCGGAAGCACTTTGCAATCTGGAAGTAACGATCGAAACCACTGACCATCAGCAGCTGCTTCAATGTCTGAGGTGACTGAGGCAATGCATAGAACTGACCAGGATTCATACGGCTGGGCACCACAAAATCGCGGGCACCTTCAGGTGTTGAGCCAATCAGGATAGGCGTCTCTACTTCGATGAAATCCTTGCCATCGAGGAAGTTACGGATCAAGATGGTCATGCGGTGGCGCAATTCAAGATTCTTACGCACTGCACTGCGACGCAGGTCGAGATAACGATACTTCATACGGATATCGTCACCACCATCTGTATTGTCTTCGATGGTAAACGGAGGTGTCAGACTCTCGCTGAGTATATTCAGTTCACTGACAAGAATCTCAATATCGCCAGTAGGCATCTTAGGGTTCTTGCTCTGACGCTCGCTGACAGTACCCTTCACCTGAATACAAAACTCGCGTCCCAATTTGTTGGCCCGCTCACAGAGTGCAGCATCATCGGCCTCATTGAAAACCAATTGTGTCAAACCATAGCGATCACGCAAGTCGACGAAGGTCATTCCGCCCATCTTACGAGTACGCTGAACCCATCCGGCAAGTGTCACCACGCTGCCGGCATCTGAGAGTCGAAGCTCTCCACAAGTCTTACTCCTATACATATTTATGACTAATTTATTCGTTTGAGGTGCAAAATTACAACTTTTTTTGTTCACAGAGATGCAAAGATGCAAAGAATTCTATTAAAAAAACAAAAAACTCAGCGTCTCAGTATCTCTGTGTTGCAATAAATGTCTATCTTTGCCCCATAAAATCAACAAAACGAATAGAAATGAAGAAGATTGTATTTGCAACATTAATGCTCATTTGCGGTATGACAGCCGCTATGGCGCAAAAGCCAGCAGAGATTAAGTTCGACAAGCTGACCCACGATTTCGGAACGTTTTCGGAAAAGAACCCTGTCGTGACATGTGTCTTCACCTACACGAATGTGGGAGAGCTCCCGCTTGTAATCAATCAGGCCGTGGCCTCTTGTGGATGCACGGTACCCGAATACACCAAGACGCCTGTCAAACCTGGTGAGAAGGGACAAATAAAAGTGACCTACAACGGCACAGGAAAGTTCCCCGGACACTTCAAGAAGTCTATCACCGTCAGGACCAACGGAGAAGTTGAAATGACAAGACTCTACATCGAAGGAGACATGACAGAAGCCAAATAAACAAAATCACCCGCCTCACAGCGGGTGATTTTTGTTTTTAGAACGTATAGGCGAAACCTAAAGAACTGTACTCCTTAAACTGCCAGTAGCCTAAGTCATCATCATACACGCTGGCATCGTCGAAACGCGGGAAGAGGAACAGGTTGGCTGTGATATACTTGGAAACACGAAGCTCAAAGGTGTTTTCCCAATCGATCTCTGCACGTTTGAAAGAGGTGAAAGCGAAAAGACGCGTCTTCCAAGTAACCACATCATTGAACTTCCAAGTCAGGTCGACAGTCAAGTTCGGTCCAAATTCCAGAAGGGAGTGCTTGCCTTCCTCCAGGCCAAAGCTCGGCCCCAGATCCAATCTGCCCACATAACGATAGTTTAGAGCAATGGGGGAAAGGTTGATGGTTCCCGTCAGCTTTTTGTTCTTCGACTCCACCTTGTAATCCATACCAAGACCCAAGTTGAGGTTGAAAGGCGACATAAAGTCCGAGTAAGTTTTGTGGTCATTGGCTTTCAGGCCTCTGGTAAACTGCGTATAGGCCTGAAGCTGAAGGGTATAGTACCAGTTCTTAGCAGCCTCAAGTCCTACCTTACTTGTGAAACGCAACAGGTCTTCATTTGATTTGAACTTATGGACAGAATCTGATCGCGAGGTCAGGAAGCCGAGCTTCATCTCCAGCTTGTTATCCCACTTCCACTTGTTCTTATTGTCGTAGTTGGCCTCCAGCGTCAGCGCACCTACCATCGAGTAATTGCTCTCACCGCCTTTATACCAGTTTCCAGAGACATAATTCTGCATGAACTGCAGGAAACCGTCGCCCTTATAGGTCCAGAATTTCGGTTTCTGGATCATCAGTTCCACCTGAGCCGTATCCTGTATAACGACATCAGGAACATCGGCCTCCTCGACAAAAGACGTCTGTACGGCTATCGGCTGATCCACATCATCACGTACCGAACCAGCTTCCTTCAGTTTGGTTTCGGTAGTGCTTACCAAATCGGGCCTGTTCAGATAGACATTCAGCAAGGCAGCATCTACGGCTTGTGTCACGTGGTCATCCTTTTCTGAATCCAGATTCAGAGTCCTGTCAGCCACATGATGATAGAACGTCATCGGCGTAAACAGACGATAATACTGACCACTGATACTGTCTGAAACCTGTGCGGCATTGACGCTGAGCGTCATCATAGCCACGAATAATAATGTTTGTTTTCTCATAACTAGGTGCAAAGATACGAAATTTTTCTTTCTTTCTGCTGATATGCCAAAAAAAAGTAGTAATTTTGCACCCTGTTATGCGCGAACATTATTATATTAAGGATAAAAATAAGAAAAAGTAATGGATAAAAACACTGTTATTGGATTTGTTTTAATTGCCGTGGTTCTCATCGGCTTCAGCTGGTATAACCAGCCATCGGCTGAGCAAATAGAGGCCCAGCGAATGGAAGACAGCATTGCCGCTGTCATGAAGGATAACGCCCTGAAAAAACAGAAGGCAGACGAAGCAGCTCGCAAGGCACAGGCCGAGGCAGCAGCCAAGGGAGACTCTACGGCACTCTTCTTCTCTGCCCTCAATGGTACCAACCAGCCCGTCGTACTGAAGAACGACAAGGTGGAACTGACTTTCGACACTAAAGGCGGAGCCATCTCAAAGGCCGTTATCAAGGGCTTTGAGGACAAGGACAACAAGATGGACGTGACGCTCTTCGACGAGAAGACACAGAAGATGAACTTCATGCTTGCCGGAAAAACGGAAAACATCATTACGCAGGACCTCTTCTTCACCCCCAGCAATGTCAGCGACACTACCGTAACGATGACAGCACAAGCTGCCAATGGCGGAAGCATCGTATTCAACTATCGACTGGGGCAGGACTACTACCTGCACTTCTCGCTGCAGGCCGTCGGGCTGAGCGGCATCTTTGCTCCCAACTACAGGAACCTGGACATCGAGTGGCGCGACCTGGTATACCAACAGGAACGCGGATTCACCTTCGAGAACCGCTACACCACCGTCACCTACAAGAAGAACGACGGCGGAACGAAAGAAATGGCAGAAACTTCTGAAGAAATCGACAAGCAGATTGAAGAACAACTCGACTGGGTGGCTTTCAAGAATCAGTTCTTCTCGGCAGCACTCATCTCCAAGGACAACTTTGCTGCCAACGCCCTCCTGACGAGCATCCCACAGGAGAAGGGAAGCGGCTATCTGAAGCAGATGGGGGCCAAACTCAAGACTGCCTTCGACCCCACTGGTGCCAAGGCTTCGGAATTTGAGATGTACATCGGCCCCAACGACTTCCGTCTGATCCAGGACGTAGAGCAGCAGAGTACTTTTGGCAAGGACCTCGATCTGGAGCAACTCGTCAACCTCGGCTGGTGGCTTGTGCGCTGGATTAATCGTTGGTTCACCATTTACCTCTTCGACTGGCTCACCTCTTGGGGCTTCTCGATGGGTATCGTGCTCATCCTACTCACCTTGCTGCTCAAAGCCATCACCTTCCCGATGGTGAAGAAGAGCTACATGTCATCAGCCAAGATGCGAGTATTGAAGCCGAAGCTCGACGAGGCCACCAAGCAGTACGACAAGCCGGAAGACGCGATGAAGAAGCAGCAGGAAATGATGTCGCTCTATGCCAAGTATGGTGTATCGCCCCTGGGTGGCTGCCTGCCCATGCTTATCCAGCTGCCTATCTGGATGGCCATGTTCTTCTTTGTGCCGAATGCCATCCAGCTGCGTCGCGAGTCGTTCCTATGGATGGATGACCTGTCCACCTACGATCCCATCATCGAGTGGGGTACCAGCATCTGGGGCATCGGTGACCACCTCTCGCTCACCTGTATTCTCTTCTGTATAGCCAACGTGCTCTACTCCGTGATGACGATGCGCCAGCAAAAGGACCAGATGGTGGGACAGCAGGCTGAGCAACTGAAAATGATGCAATGGATGATGTACCTCATGCCGCTGATGTTCTTCTTCATGTTCAACGACTACTCCAGCGGTCTGAACTTCTACTACTTCATCTCTCTCTTTTTCTCCGCCGCCATCATGTGGACACTCCGCAAGACCACTGACGACGAGAAGCTGCTGGCTATCCTTGAGGCCAAGTATCAGGAGAACAAGAACAACCCCTCGAAGAAGGTCGGTGGTCTTGCTGCACGCCTTGAGGCCATGCAGAAACAGGCAGAAGAACTACAGAAGCAACGAATGAATCAACAACGCAAGTAATATGAATAAGCTTATAACAACCCTGGCCATTGCCACCCTATTGATGGCAGGCCCTGCAAATGCAGAAGACGTGAAAATCGGAAAGCAAAATATCAAAGTAGAAAATGGTCGCATGACTCCCGAAGCCCTCTGGGCTATGGGACGCATCGGTACAGCCGAGGCCTCTGCTGACGGCAAGCAGATAGTCTATCAGGTGGGCTACTATAGCGTGAAAGCCAACAAAAGCCAACAGAAAATCTGCATCATCAATGCCGATGGTACTGGACAGCAAACGCTGACCACCGGCTCTAAGTCGGAGACAGATCCCACTTGGCTTAACGGGAAGATTGCATTCCTTTCCGGAGGTCAGCTCTGGACGATGAATGCCGACGGCTCAGACCGCAAACAGATCTCCAACACCGAGAAGGATATTGAGGGATTCAAGTTCGCCCCCGACGGCAGCAAAGTGATACTGCTCCACTCCATCGAATTCAACGAGATCATTAAGAAGAATCCCGACGACCTGCCTAAGGCCACAGGACGAAGAGTTACTGACTTGATGTATCGCCACTGGGACCATTACGTGGAGTCGATTCAGCATCCCTATGTCTATGATGTCACAATAAGCAATAACCAATATCCAATAACCGGCGAAGGCGTTGACATCCTGGAGGGTGAGCCCTACGAATGCCCGCTGGAGCCATTCGGAGGCATGGAACAGCTGGCTTGGAGCCCAGACTCTAAGACCATCGCCTACACCTGTCGCAAGAAGACTGGTCTGGCCTACTCTATCTCTACCGACTCTGATATCTATATATATAATATAGGTACGCGCGAGACCAAGAACCTCTGCAAGCCAGCCGACTATGTGGAGCCAGAGATCGACCCGACCAGAACCATGAAGATTCAGAAGGTGAACGCAGAGGAGAACCTGAAGAACAACGTGGGCTACGACACCAACCCCCAATTCTCACCCGACGGCAAGTATATCGCCTGGCTCTCTATGCAGCGCAACGGTTATGAGGCAGACCGCAACCGTCTGTGCTGCTATGACTTAGCCACTGGCGAGAAGAAATACCTGACAGAATCGTTCGACTCCAACGTCGATGATTTCGTATGGAACGATAATCCCAAAGAGGCACTCATCTACTTCATCGGAGTATGGCACGCCACAGAAAACCTTTACGCCATCAACTGGAAAGGCGAGTTGAAACAAATGACTGACAATTGGGCCGACTTCGGTTCTATTCATCTGATGAACAACAAAAAGCAGTTGCTGATGGAGCGTCACAACTTCATCTCGCCTGCCGACCTCTACATCGTGACGCCCAACTTCAAGAAGCCCGAAAAGACAGCTATCACTCAGCTCACCTTCGAGAACAAGCACATCCTTGACCAACTGGCCAAGCCCACCGTGCAACAACGTTGGGTGAAGACCAGCGACGGCAAGCAGATGCTCACCTGGATTATCCTGCCTCCGAATTTCGACGAAACGAAGAAATACCCCACCCTGCTCTTCTGCGAGGGAGGGCCTCAGAGCCCCGTCAGCCAGTTCTGGAGCTATCGCTGGAACTTCATGATCATGGCCTCGCAGGGCTACATCGTCGTAGCCCCCAACCGCCGGGGATTGCCTGGCTTCGGACAGGAGTGGCTCGAGGAGATTAGCGGCGACTGGACCGGGCAGTGCATGAAGGACTATCTGGCAGCCATCGACGATGCAGCCAACAACCTGCCCTACGTCGACAAAGACCATCTTGGTGCCGTCGGTGCATCGTTTGGCGGTTTCTCTGTCTACTATCTGGCAGGTCATCATGAGAAGCGCTTCAAGGCATTTATCTCCCATGATGGAGCTTTCAACCTGGCCTCTATGTATCTGGAGACCGAAGAGAACTGGTTCTCCAACTGGGAGTATGACGAGGCTTATTGGCACCGCCCACAGATGCCTAATGCCAAGAAGACATATCACGACTCGCCACACAAGTATGTGGAGAATTGGGATACCCCCATCCTCTGCATCCATGGTGAGAAAGACTATCGCATCTGCTACACCCAAGGCATGCAAGCCTTCAATGCAGCCAGAATGAAGGGTATCCCTGCCGAACTGCTCATCTTCCCCGATGAAAACCACTGGGTACTGAAGCCCCAGAACGGCATCCTCTGGCAGCGCACCTTCTTCGATTGGCTCGACCGCTGGCTGAAATAACAATAACGATATAACATAATACCGAAATATGACTCAAGCAATTCAAAAGACACTCAGAGACTCGGCCGGCATGCGCTGGACGGCTCTCTTACTACTGGCACTGGCCATGTTCTGTGCCTACATCTTCATGGATATCCTCTCGCCCATCAAGGACCTGATGCAGGAAACCCGGGGCTGGGACTCTACAGCCTTCGGCACAATGCAGGGCTCAGAGGTGTTCCTCAACGTATTCGTGTTCTTCCTCATCTTCGCGGGTATCATCCTCGACAAGATGGGAGTCCGGTTCACCATGTTGCTCTCTACCGTCGTCATGCTGGTGGGAGCTTTCATCAAGTGGTATGCCGTGAGCGACAGCTTTATCGGGAGCGGACTCGAGACATGGTTCAACAACAACCTCAACTATATCCCCATCTTCGACGAACTCGGTGTGTCGCCGTTCTACGAGGGAATGCCTGCCTCAGCCAAGTTTGCCGCCTGCGGTTTCATGGTATTCGGTTGTGGTTGCGAGATGGCTGGTATCACCGTCAGCCGCGGTATCGTGAAGTGGTTCAAGGGTCGCGAGATGGCTCTGGCCATGGGTTCTGAGATGGCACTGGCCCGCCTGGGTGTGGCTACCTGTATGATTTTCTCACCCTTCTTCGCCCGTCTGGGTGGTGAGGTGAGCGTCAGCCGCAGCGTAGCCTTCGGTGTGGTACTGATGTGTATCGCACTGATGATGACCATCGTCTATTTCTTCATGGACCAGAAGCTCGACGCCCAGACTGGCGAGGCCGAGGAGAAGGACGATCCCTTCAAGGTCAGCGACATCGGCAAGATCCTCACCGACAGCGGTTTCTGGATTGTCGCCTTGCTCTGTGTGCTCTACTATTCGGCTATCTTCCCCTTCCAGAAGTATGCCGTCAATATGCTGCAGTGCAATCTGACGCTCATAGCTCCTGATGCAGATTCCTTCTGGGCTTCCTCGTCGGTTACCATCATTCAGTACGTCATCATGCTTGTGGTGGCAGCAGCCGGTTTCGCCAGCAACTTCCAGAAGAACAAGAATATGCAGTTCGGCCTGCTGGGCCTCTCCATCATAGCCCTTATCGCCTATTGCTACATGGGCTATATGCGTCAGTCCGCAGAGTCTATCTTCGCCGTGTTCCCCCTGCTGGCCGTGCTGATTACCCCCATCCTCGGAAGCTATCTCGACCATCACGGCAAGGCAGCCTCCATGCTGGTACTTGGCTCAGTACTGCTCATCGCCTGCCACCTGACGTTTGCCTTTGTTCTGCCTGCCTTCAAGGATAGTCCCGTTGGTGGCATCGTCATTGCCTACGCAACCATCCTGGTGCTCGGTGCATCGTTCTCACTGGTGCCCGCATCCCTTTGGCCTTCTGTACCCAAGCTGGTAGATGCCAAGGTGATCGGTTCTGCCTACGCCCTCATTTTCTGGATTCAGAACATCGGTCTGTGGCTCTTCCCGATGCTTATCGGCAAGGTGCTCGACAAGACGAATCCTGGCGTAACCGATCCTACGCAGTTCGACTATACCGCTCCCCTGGTGATGCTCGCCCTGCTTGGTGTGGCAGCCCTTATCCTCGGCTTTGTGCTGAAGGCCGTCGATAAGAAAAAGGGAATCGGACTCGAACTCCCGAACATCACGGAATAATGAGCATCCAGCAGCGTCTCAACGACAGCCCCATCGCACGATGGACTGTGCTCTTCATCGTAGCCACGGCCATGATGATGGGGTATTTTGTCAACGACGTCATGTCGCCCCTTGAGACGCTGCTGGAGATGCCTCGTACTGAGGGCGGACTGGGATGGACACCCTCCGACTACGGTTTCTTCTCCGGAGCCGGCAGCTTTATCAACGTGTTCCTGCTGATGCTCTTCTTTTCGGGTCTCATCCTCGACAAGATGGGCATACGCTTTACGGGAACCCTGGCCTGTTCACTGATGGTTGTAGGCACACTCATCAAGTATTACGCCGTCACAACCGACTTTGACAACGCCTCTATCTTTTTCTTCGACACCCACCTGCCAGCATCGGCTGCCTGGGCATCACTTGGCTTTGCCATCTTCGGCGTAGGCTATGAGATGACCGGCATTACCGTCTCCAAGGCGATGGTACGCTGGTTTACGGGCCACGAACTGGCTCTGGCCATGGGCATACAGTTGGCGATGGCACGTCTGGGCACAGCTGCCGCCCTGAGCATCTCGGCGCCCATAGCGCGCCATTTCAGCCTCTCGGCACCATTGCTGTTGGCACTGGCTTTCCTCATCATCGGCCTGTTGGCCTTTCTGGTATTCTGCGTAATTGACCGTCGTCTGGATGCCTCCGGATTGTCCGGAAAATCCGATAACTCATCTGAGGAGTTCCGCTTGAGTGATATCGGTGTCACCCTCCGTAATCCCGGCTTCTGGCTCATTACGCTCTTCTGCGTACTCTTTTATTCTGCCGTCTCGCCTTTCCTGAAGTTCTCGACGAAACTGATGGTGATGAAGTATGGTGTCGATCCAGACATTGCAGGTATTTTCTCCTCGATAGCGCCTTTCGGCACCATCCTGCTGACTCCCCTCTTCGGACTCATCTACGACCGCTATGGCCGTGGTGTCACGCTCGTAATCACCGGTGCCCTGATGCTGACAGCCGTTCACTTCGGGTTCTCCATGCCAATGCACAGCAGCACCATAGCCATCATGCTGATGGTGACACTCAGCGTTGGCTACTCACTGGCACCAGCCGCCCTCTGGCCCTGCGTACCCAAGATTATCCCGCTGAAATGTCTCGGCACCGCCTATTCGATGATCTTCTTCATCCAGAACTTCGGCCGTGCCATCATCCCCATGCTTGTGGGGCGTGCCAATGAGACCGACCCCACCTATACCACCTCGATGCTCATCTTCGGATTTACGGCACTCGGGGCAGCCATAGTAGCTGTAGCCATGCTCTTCGCCGACAAGCGGAAAGGATATGGCCTACAGTTGCCGAATATTTCCAGACAATAGTCACCCAGCCAAGTTATGGCTGAGCGACAATCTCAGAAAAGTAATACTCACGGATAGGCTTCCTGACAGGATCGCCCGTCAGTTCGATGGTCTCCTGCAGCCTGATGTCGGCCGAAGAACTGCCCACCTTGATCACGAATTTGCCCGGGTCGACATTCCACTGGCGCTGGCCTTGATTAGTGTAATAGCCGAACTGTTCTGTGTAGAGCTTCAGCCGTACGGTCTTCTCTTCACCGGGCTTCAACGACAGACGTGAGAATCCCTGCAGCTGAATCGGACGTATATGCTGACCTTCTGTCTCGGGAGAGAGATACACCTGAGCCACCTCGTCGGCGGCTGTCTGGCCTGTATTCTTCACCTCGAAGGAGATCGTGACAGAGGGTTCTGAAGTCGAGACCTCATCGTCGACCTTGAGATCGCTATATTCGAAGGTAGTATAGCTCAGACCATGGCCGAAGGGCCACTGGATGCGCGGGGCTTTCTCCGCAGAATAGTTATAACAGACAGGCTCGTTGATCTCCGTGTTGGGATAACTGACGGAGAGCTTGGCCGACGGCGACACCTTGCCATAGAGGATATCAGCCACGGCACGTCCACCCTCCTCACCCGGATACCAGGCCTGGATAACAGCTGCACAACGCTCGGCAATGCCCGACACCACCTGTGCCCGGCCTCCGAACATCACAAGCACCACAGGCTTGCCCGTCTTGATGAGTGCATCCACAAACTGCTCCTGCTTGCCGGGCAGTCGGAGGCCTTTACGGTCGCGGTTCTCGCCACAGAGCATCACGTTCTCGCCGACGGCAGCGACAATGACATCGGCCTGCCTGGCCTTGGCGAGGGCATCCTGCAGGTCAGCCTTCTCTCCACTGTCTACCTTGCGGTGCAGAAGGGCGTACTCCCAGGCACGCTCATCACCGGCCTCGCCGTAGAGGGTCTCCACCTCCTCCGTCCAGTCGCAGCCTCGCGAGTACATCAGATTCAGGTCTGCCGGCTTCGAGGCCGTCATTCCCTCAAGCAGTTTCACGATGTGGGGAGAGTCGTGATCGGCCACGTCCTCCACTCGCTTCCAGAAGTACGACATGGCGGGATAGGTATAGTCGCCGCACATGGCCCAGATGGAGTTAGCGTTGGGTCCGGTGAGCAACACGTTCTTCACATCTTTCAGAGGCAGCACGCCATTGTTTTCGAGCAGCACCACCGACTGCGAGGCGATGTCGTAGGCAGTCTGACGCTCCTCAGGGGTGTCGAGCACGATTTTCTCCTGGCTGTACAGATAGGCATCCTTGTCGAACAGGCCTGCACGAAACTTATGGCGCAGCACATTCTTCACGGCACGCTCCAGCACCTCGGGCTTCACGAGTCCCTTGTCGAGGGCCTCCTGCAACAGTTGGTAGTTGCTGCCCGTGGGGAAGTCGACATCATTACCGCCGTTGATGGCAGCAGCAGCCTTTTCGACTGTGGTCTCGATTCCGGGCAACTGGTCGATGGCCGTATAGTCGCTCACCACCATACCGTCGAAGCCCACATAGCCGCGCAGGATGTCCTCCAGTATCTCCTTGTTGGCCACACACTTAGTGCCGTGCACCTCGTGATAGCCGGGCATCACCACTTTGCTGCCAGCCAGACGGATCATCGTCTCGTGGGGCATGAGTATCTCCTCCATCATCTCCTTCTCGTCGGCATCACCTCCGCCGCCATAGCCCAGGTAGTGCTTCGAACAGGCACCGACACCCTTCTTCAGGTCTCCCTGCTGAAGGCCCTCGACAAAGGCCATGCCCATCACGGCAGAGAGATAGCCATCCTCGCCATACGACTCCTCCAGACGGTTGAACGATGGGTTGCGACACACGTCGACCATCGGCGAGAGGGCCAGCACGCCACCCATCTTGCGCATCAGCGTACTGGTCTGGAGTGTCTTCTTCTTGGCTAGTTCGGGATTGAATGAGCCAGCCTGCCCTATCTGCTGCGGATAGATGGTGGCTCCCAGCGTGTTGACACCCGAGAGCACCTCTTCGTGGAGCAGGGCCGGAATGCCGTTGGGGGTATTCTTCCTGAGCCAGTCCTGCACGGCGGCAGCACGGTCGCGCAGTTCGTTGGGATCACGGGGCTGCTGCATGGCAAACTGCGAGAAGTGGCCGATACCATTGGGTATCAGTTCGCGGCACTTGGCCGTGTCGAGCCGTCCCTGCGCGTCGAACAGTTCGTCCATATACATACTCCTCAGTTGGGCGATGCGCTCTTCGTTGGTCATCTTCCCATAGAGTTCGTCCACCTGCTGCTCCAGATCGGGCGCAGCACTACAGCCTGCCTGCAGGGCTCCCAGTCCCACCAGCGATATGCCACAGATTTGCTTCATCTTGTCCTTAATGCTATTTGCCATATTTCCTTTAAGTTTTTTGTTATTGTCACCTTATTATATTTACACTATATCAATGGATTCTGCAAAGATACGACTTTTTTCCAAAACCGCCACGCTTTGGCAACAAAAAGTCGAAAAAGTTTGGATGTTACGGCAGAAAAGCTTACCTTTGCAGAAAAAACAGAACCATGCCACGCAAAACCGACGGAATGCTCATCGAGCTGCAGCCAGGCCCCAAGAAGGGCGACGACGGCAAGCCACTGCTCTATGCCCGCCCTGCCAAGGGGCTCAAGAAGACAATCTACCAGATAGACGACCTCTGCGCCAAGTACCGGGGCATGCTCCGGGGGGATATGGAGCGCCACTTCGACACGTTCATCGACGTAGTGCGCCAGTATCTGGCCGACGGCTACCGCATCGAGACGCCCCTGGGCACCTTCGCCCCCAAGGTGAAGCTGCTGGGCGAACACACCGACCCCGCGAAGGTGAGGGGCATCGACGTGATGTTCAACGGCATCGAGTTCACGCCCTCCAAGGATTTCATCAAGCAGGTGGAGCGCCGCCAGATGGGTTTCCGCATGAGCGACGAGCCCGTGGGCAACGAGCAGATGCACGACTCTCAGGCCATGGAGGTGGCCCTGCGCAAGAGTATGCGCAACGGCTATACCACCGTCGGCCGCTTTCAGGTGTTCAGCAAACTGAAATACAACTCCGCCAAGCGCTATCTCGAAAGTCTCTGCCAGGGCGACGATGCCCAGTACTACCGATACCGCGAGGGCCGCACCTGGCACTATGCCCTGAAGAAGAAATAACCCCTGAGAAAAGTAACTATAGCAATACAGATAGTTTTTAGGTTCACAGCCCCCGCCGCAAACATTAACGGCGGGGGCCGGAAAGATTTTCGGGGGGGGGGGGCCGACATAAACAACACCCCCACCCACAGCCGCTTATCCTCCCTTTTTCCCCCCTTTCTCCCCCCGCCTCCCCCCCCCCCTCCCCCCGTCCCTTCTTCCCCCCCTGTGGTGGGGGTTTCAAGCAACTGGGTCTTCAGAACATCGGTGTCT
>ODAI011030077.1_pt1 | contig 60582 bp, 54 predicted proteins | sample 1539321 | NCBI WGS metagenome assembly ODAI01 (sample SAMN02144231, study PRJEB22623) | gut metagenome | biome: sheep rumen | host: Ovis aries | place: New Zealand | reverse complement strand
CTCCTTCTTTCCGCGGTGAAGCCTTTTTCTTGCGGTCGAAAATCAATTTGACGTAGATAGGTTTCATATTTTTAACAAATGGGGAAAACATTTTTTGTCGATGGGGAAAACATGGGAAAACATTTCCACCCCATGACACCCGATGTCACCCGATAATAACTGATAGGATTTTGAGTACAGTCCATAATATAATATATTGGCTGTCAAGAGGTTGTGTTTCTAAGTATTTGAAAATGAGCACAAAAAAAGAAGCTGTCTTGTGAACAGCTTCTTATCCTATGGCGGAGAGAGAGGGATTCGAACCCCCGGTACGTCTCCGTACGACGGTTTTCAAGACCGTTGCAATCGACCACTCTGCCATCTCTCCTTGGTTTTAACGACAATTAGTCAAAAGCGAGTGCAAAATTAATGCTTTTATTTCTTTCTGCCAAATTTTGCCTAGACTTTTTTTATTATAACGCCTTTTTCGCTCTTCACGCCTTCATGATGACTTTATATGTTGATACTTATGCTCTCACTGAGCATGCGGATGAATTCCTTGGTCGATTTCTTCTCGTATGCATTCTTCAGTAAATGAATACATCCTATCATCCTCTTGTCTTCTGTGTCGGTATCTGTTATGGGGATGGCTTTCAGGCCATTTTCGTAGACGACGGTGCTTTCACTTAATACGGTCACGTAATTGGATTCTCTGACAAGACGGAAAAGCAGATATACGGTGTTCATCTCTACTTTTATGCGATAATGATAGTCTGCATCGGCAATTGCGTGATCGAATGCATTCCGGGCTTGGGTTCCTCTGCGTGTCAGGGCAAGGTCATATCGCTGTAGTTCTTCCAATGTGATGGTGTCGCGGTTGGCTAAAGCATGCCTCTCATTCACGATGGCAGCCAGACGATGATGAAACAGCGTGCGGCTTTCGATTTTGGGGTTGCTCACCGACGGCTTGAAGGCCAGTACGAAATCAAATTCGTGGTTTTCCAATTGGGTGATGAGTTCCGCCATTGTCGATTGCGTGACATTCATTTTCACTCTGGGATATTTTCTCAGAAATTGCGTCACGGTCTCTGCCATAATACTTGCAAATGAGAACGTGACACCAATGTTCAGTTCTCCACCTGTCAAGTTCTTGAGCTCCTCCAGGCGCAGAAGACAGTTGTCTGCTGAGCGCAAGGTCTCTTTGGCATGTGGCAAAAGTATCTGTCCGGCCTCGGTAAGTGTGACCTCATGGCTGTTGCGCAGGAAAAGGGGTTGCTGAAGTTCGTTCTCCAATTGCAATATCTGGTGGGAAAGGGTGCTTTGAGTGATGAAAAGTCCCTTGGCTGCCGTCGAAAAATTGAGCGTCTCGGCTAATCGTACGAAATATTTGAGTTGCCTTAATTCCATGACTTTATTGTTTTGCGGAATGCAAATGTAAGGATTTCTCTTTGATTATCAAAACATTTGATTGCAAAACTTTTTGGCTATCGATTTCTTCGATAGCTGCGATTGCGATTTGTTTGTGTGCAGCGTATGTGTTTATTCATAACCATCGGTTGGCAAAAACGTGATATAGGCATAACTTTGCACCGTGAAATAAATATTAACCATTTATAATAAAGGAGACAAAGTTATGATAACAACAATTTCTCTCGCTGCAATGCTTATCGTGGGTGTCGTTTTTAGTATCTGGATGGCAAGACACGACAATCTTGAGGTTTTTTAGTGCGTATCAGAATAGGTGACCAACCTATAGAAACAATAAGATCCGGGTATCTTCGATGATTTTGAGGATACCCGGATTCATTTGTGGGGTCAAATCAGAAATTCACTTTCCGTTCTGGTGAGGTGAAGGAACAGAAACGGGCTGTGGCATTGGTGATATAAAGCACGGCCATATTGTCGTCGTCGGCTTTGTACATGGATTTCAGACTCTCGTTCCGGTTCAGGAACTCTTCTTTCACCGTGAGCGTCTCGTCGTTGACGAGTGTGCCGCTCAGTCGCATCCACTCGCTGCCTGATGATTTCAATGCGCAGATCTCAAACTTGCCGTTTTGAGCCATTTGCTTGAAAACATCTTTCACTTTTCCTGTCATGATATACAACCGGCCATCTATGATCTCTGATACGCCAAACGGTCGCACGCGGGGCTGGTCGCCATCTGCTGTGGCAATGAAAAAAGTGCCACATTCCTTCAGGAATGCTTGGACTTCATTCATGTTCGCTTGCTTGGTTTCTTCGCTGAGGGTGTCAGCTGCGGTTTCTGTGGCGGGTTCCGGAGTCTCTACGGGTTGAGCGGGCTTGTTGGAGTTACATGCTGCTAATGAAAGCATCACTGCGAAAGCGAATAATGATTTTCTCATGGGTCTTTGGGTTTAGGGTTGATAGTATGTTTTTAATATATGTTTGCAAAAATACGGAGAAATGTTTAAAATGCCAAATTATTTGGTTCTTAGATGACAAATTCTTACCTTTGCGGCGAATGTAAAAAAACAAACTACAAAATGAAACGAATTGTCTTGCAAATCATTTGCCTGATGCTCTCTTCTGGATGCATCTGGGCTCAGAACTACGACCAGTATTATAAAAACCTTCCCACCAAGGTGACTCCTGTCACTCCGTTCACCATTCCGGCCAATGAAGTGAGTCTTGTGGATTGCGGCGGGGTCGGTGATGGCGTGACGCTCAATACGGAGGCTTTCAGCAAGGCCATCTCACGTTTGAACAAACAGGGTGGGGGACGGCTCGTCGTGCCCGCCGGCGTATGGCTTACAGGACCTATCTCGCTGAAAGACAATATCGAGCTCCATCTGCAGCGCAATGCGATCGTGTATTTCTCTCCCGACAAAAGCCTTTATGTGGATCCGAAAGGCAGTTCGAGCAGAGTTCTTGCTTGCATCCGTGCATCGAAGCGCACTAATATAGCCATCACGGGCGAGGGCATCATTGATGGCAATGGTGGTCAGTGGCGCCCGGTGAAAAAGAGCAAACAGAGCGATGTGGAATGGAAACAATACTTGGAGATGGGGGGACAAGTCTCCGAGGATGGATCCCTCTGGTATCCGTGGCAAATGAAAAACGGGTATCCTGATATCGCAGACTCACCCAAAGAGCAGGAAGGCTTGCGAAACGACTTGATCCGCCTGACGGATTGTGTGAATGTGAGGATCGAGGGGGTCACGGTGCAGAATGCTCCTCGTTTCCATGTGCATCCCTGCAACTGCCGCAACGTGGTCGTCGATGGCGTAACGGTGCGCTGTCCGTGGAATGCACAGAACGGCGATGCCATTGATTTCTCGGATGTCAATGTCGGCCTGATCGTGAATTGTGTGGTCGATGCTGGTGATGACGGGATATGTATGAAGAGTAATGCGGCGAAGCCAAACTCTCCTGCCAATGGTTGCGAGGATATCGTGATCGAGAACAATACCGTGTTCCATGCTCATGGGGGATTCGTGCTGGGAAGCAATACCACGAGTGGCATACGGCGCATCGTAGTGCGGCACAACCGCTTTTCCGGTACGGATACTGGCCTGCGCTTCAAAAGTTCGATAGGTAGAGGCGGAAAGACTGAGCAGCTTTTCATCTCTGATATTGTCATGAATGATATCAAGGACGAAGCCATCGTGTTCCAGTGTGACTACCTCGATAAACCCGCAGGCCGGGAAAACGGCAAGTCTGCCCCGGAGAATGATAAGGTGCTGAAGGATGTGCCCGAATTCCAGGATATTCATATACAAAACGTCATCTGCCGGGGCTGCAAGACGGGTATCCGGGCCAGTGGAATTGAGCAGCTGGATTGTGTACACGATATCCACATCAGCAACAGCACGATTGTGTATACCAAAACAAAATGGCAGGTCGACGAGCAAACCGCTCGACTGACCTGCACAAATGTGAATCTGGTTCAGGACAGAAAAGAATAGCCACCGACTATTTCACCACTCTTTTCTTGCCATTCTGAATCAATATGCCACGTGAGTCTGCCGTGGTGAGACGACCGTCGATCGTATAGGTCCCGGAGGTGGGGGTGATGGCTCTTACTCCGTATTCCACCGTAGGGATGCCCACGACCTTCATATACTCTGCACGGGCATTCTCGACCAGCTGGCGGAATGATTGGTCGGCATGAAGCCGGGCTACGAGGGCACTTGACAACTGGCGTGTGGCCTCGATGTCGGTAAACCAGTGGTAACCCACGATGAGGCGGTTGTAGCCATATTGGTATCCTCTTCTCAATATCTCGTCCTGATGCTCTGGCGCTACTTCTGCCATCGTCAGGGCCATTGTCCAGCCCAGATTGGTGTGACCGGAGGGGAAACTGCTCTTCCCTCGCTCTTTGGCTTCATCACCAGGGACGGAGGAGGGCTCTCCCAGTTGCACGAAAGGACGTTTCCTGAAGCGCAGGGGCTTCAACCTGTCGGCGGTCTGGCTGCTGCGTTCAAAGACGAGGCCGATCAACTCGCATATCGCGGGGGTGGCTTCCGGACTGATGGCTATCTCCATGGCTTGGCCGAATACCTGGTACATCATTGGCAAACTGTATTCCGCTTCATCCTTAGCTTGCTGGCCACGTGGAGTTTCGCGCAATTTCTTGGCATCCCAGTGGCGGGTCAGGTCTGTGATGTAGCGGTAACTGGTGGTGTCGACGGGGGCATTCAGGATGTCTTCGCCATGGGGCAGATCCACTCCCGTCACAGGGTCGAATTCAGCAGGAAATCCTTTCAGACGGGCATACTCTGCACGGGCTGCGAGTATGTCGCGCTCCAGTTGTGGATTGGTGTGGGCACGGGCGACGACTGCTGCAGCACAGAGATAGCCTGCCGTCACATCACTCTGGTAATGGGCTCCCACGATGACCCTGCTCTCACCAAACTGGAAACCACGGCGTAGGATCGCATCTTGCAGAGGGGGCCACATCTCTGCGAAGACCAGGGCGGTCGCCCAGCCGAAAGCGGTGTGCCCCGATGGATAAGATCCATTGGTGAGAAGTAAATCTGTATCATACTCAGCCCATAACGGATCGTTCATCTGCATGAAGGGCCGCTTGCGCCCATATTCATTCTTGGCATCCGTTGTGCTAAGAAATCCTGTGTAGTAGGTCCTTGTAATAAGACGCCATAGGGCTGGGGTTTCTGCTTCGCTGATAGTGTTAAGCCCTAATACTTCTGACATGATGGAGCACATAATCTCGGGTGTCCAGAGGGATTCACGGCTGGCTTGTTGGCCTCGTGCGGTGTTGCGCTGTGTCTTGCCCCACTGAAACTGCACCATGTCATCCATGTATTCCAGACTCGAACTGTCGGGGGGTAAGGGGAGGAACACACGGGCATCTGGCATGTCTTTCAGGGCGACGTAGGCAGTGTCTTCGGCTGTCTGGGCCGTCATCGGTTTGCCACATACAAGTAGAAGTGTGGCAAGCATCCATACGAATTTTGATTTCATTGTCATGATATTTGATTGAAACGATTATTGCTCGAATTTCTTGATGGCAAGCATCGATTTACGGCGGCCGATGGCGATGATTTTCTCTGATTTGTCGTAATCGAATCCACCATAGCGGCTCATCTGGATGTCAATGAGGATCTCCGGTTTCATCAGCTTGGTCATGAGAATGGAGTTTTGCCTGATCATCAGCGAACTGGTGCGTGAGAGCATCGTGTAGTAATTAAACTTGATGTCATCCGGTATCAATTTGTTGATGACTTGGGCTGCCAGCGATTTGTCTTGCTTGCGACGTCTTTCCAACTCGTTTTCCATTTTCCACTGTGCCAGGTAGTCATGGCCGCTGACATCCACGCCCACCAGAATGTCATTGTGAGAGCGCTCCACCCGGTTCAGGGGAATGGGATTGACCACTCCTCCGTCTATCAAGATCATGCCGTCGCGGCGTACAGGCTCATAAAATGTCGGGAGAGAGATGGAGGCACGGATGGCTTCAAACAGACTGCCTTTACGGAATACGACTTCACGGCCTGCCTTCCAGTCTGTGGCCACGGCACAGTAAGGGATTGGGAGATCTTCGATAAGAATGTCTGGCACAAATTCCATGATGGCTTCTATGATCTTCGTACCTTTCACAAGATGATTCAGACTGAATGAGAAGTCGGTCAGCTCGAGCATCTTCTTCCGGTCGATGGTTTTCATCCATTCGCGGAATTCCTCCAACTTGCCTGCTGCATAGACTCCACCGATAAGGGCGCCCATCGAGCATCCTGCGATGGAGGTGATGCGGTAGCCGTTTGCTTCCAACTCCTCGATCGCTCCGATGTGGGCAAGACCCCTTGCACCTCCGCTCGACAGCACCAATGCGACATCCATTGCCATACCCTGCAGTCTTTTAAAGTGAAAGGATCGGGGTCAGTCAAAATGGAAATGAAAGTCCAGCTTAGCTCCCTTAACGCTGGTGAAGATTCCGTCGTATGTTTGGTAGGTATAAGTACCGCCGTCATCGGTCTCCCTGACGGCTTCTTCAAAATCTCCCTCAAACTGCCCGATATATTTTCCTTTGAGATATGCATTGACAATGCACTTTCCACTTTTGGGATTGTAGGAGACGAGCTCGAGTTGACGGCGCTCACCGTATGTCTTTGCCTCGGCTATGTCGTAGGGTATGTAACTGCCTTTGGTGCCGTCCATGTCGAAGAGGAAGCCTGTTCCTCCGACATTGCCCCAGACACTCATGTACACGGGTGTCTGTGCTCCTTTGAGGGCTGGTTTGGGAGCTCCTGGTTCTTGGGTGGTCGTGTCTGCCTTCTCGTCCGCAGTTGTCGCTTCCGCCAATGTGGAGTCTGGCTCCTGCTGCGCAGCCGCTGTCTCGATAGGGGAGCGTGACACTGTATTCGACTCTTTTTCTTCTTGTTGCGGTTTACTTCCGCAGTTGGTCATCGCGGCAAGTGAAAACAATAGCACAAAGGCGTAAACAATAGGGTTAGTGCGTTTGGGAATGTATGTCATATAGGGTAGTATTAATGTGATTAAGTTAAATATAAGGTGGTTGATACAAATCCGACAACAAATATAGCTATTTTCTCCATAATTAACAACCTTTTTCGTATAAAAACATTTTGCAAGTATCTTTTTTGATGAGAAATCGGTGATTTCGAAACATGTCGCAAGCATTGTGATACATAAATAAAAGGGGCTTCTGAGTTAAATTCGTAATTTTGCAGCAAAAAAGATGAGACACATCCTTGCTACAATTTTCCTTTCGCTATGTGTGCTGACGATGTCGGCGGAAAGTCTGAAAGTGGGAAATCTGACCCGCAATTACATCTCTTATGTTCCGGCGAATCTTGGTGCGCACCGTCCTTTGCTGATTTCATGCCATGGCATGAACCAGGATGCCAATTACCAGAAAAACATGTTGAAGATAGAGTCGGTGGCCGATACGGCCAAATTCGTTACCGTTTTCCCCGAGGGCATCGACAAGGGATGGGACCTGTCGGGAAATCGTGATATCAACTTTGTGCTTGCCCTTATCGACGAGATGGTCAGCAAGTATGATATTGACCCTTGCCGTGTCTATCTCTCTGGTTTTTCAATGGGTGGGATGTTTACTTATCACGCCATGAACAAGATCGCCGACAGGATAGCTGCATTCGCACCCATTAGTGGATATCCGATGGGAGGGGCCACGGCCAATCCCAATGTGCGTCCTGTCCCTATCATTCATACGCATGGCACAAGCGACGATGTCGTTCCTTTTGCCAATGTCCAGAGCAATCTTAATGTATGGATTCAGCATAACGGCTGTCCTGCTACAGCCTCTGTCACGCCCAGATACCGCAACACGCCCAACATCACACGGCATGTGTGGGGGCCTGGCAATGACGGTGTTGAAGTCGTGCTGATGGAGATGGCTGGCAAAGGCCATTGGATTTCAAATGACTATGGCGTGCTTACCGGCGACGAGATATGGAAGTTTTGCAGCCGGTATTCGGTGGATGTGACTTATCCCATCGAAAAACCCCAGATCCAAATCGGGCAGCGTTTCACAAGTATTGAGGAAGCGAAGGGAAAAGTTTTTGCCATCGTCAACGAAAACGACGGTAAGGCTCTGTTTGGTTCTGATAACCAGAACTTGGTCTATGGGGATTATACAGATGCTTTTGATGATGGTAATTCCGGATATCATTTCAAACTGGTGGAGAGTTCTGTGGCCGACGACTGGCTGTTGAGGCTTATCACTCCCGATGGCGGTGAATACTCTATCTGGGGCAGTCCGGGCTATCTGAATTCGCAACCGGCCGATGGATGGTGCTGTTTTATCCTTGGACTGAACAATCAGAATGGTCAGGACATCAGGAATGGCGCGGTCTGGGATATTCAATATGAGGAGGGTAGGGGCTTTTCTCTGAGGAATGTCGGGACGGGCTTGTATCTCAAGGATGCGTCTCCGGCCAAATACGACATGCCCACCTATTTCACGTTCTGCACGACTGAGGTGATTTCCGAAGTGGTTCAAATACCGTATGAGCGTCAGCATGATGGCTTTGTGTACGATTTGCAGGGGCGTAGGATGAAAACCACATGTCTCACTCCAGGCATCTATATCAGGAATGGCAAAAAACTATTGATCCGTTAAACCATGCGCAAATTCTTACTGATTCTCTCTCTTGTTATCTGCCAGCTGTCAGCCCTTGCCGAAGAGCGTACGATTGATATCAGCGGCGACAACACGTCGTCTAGCTATGTGAAATACAGCCAATATATTTACATCCCACAGTCTGATGTCGTCAATGTGAAAATGGCTCGGTATGTCTATTTCAGCTCCACCATCTCCGGCAGCGGACTTCTCAACCTCTATGCCGGAGGAGAGCGCTGCTATCTTGGCACAGAGAAAGGAAAGGCGTGGCCTGACTGGTCGAACTATACGGGTGATGTGCATATCTGGCCTTTCCCGGAAAACTCTTCATCCGCTGGCTTTTATGGGGTGGTGCTCGCACATGGGGGGAAATCTTTCTCGCCTGAGAATATTGATGAATGTATCAGAACCGGAAAAGTCAATTCTTCCATGTACAACAACCGTGTCTTCCTCCATGAGGGGGCTACGATTTGCTGTGAGGCGAATACTGCCGGTGCGGGATTCCGTATCGGTGAATTGCAGACTGATGCTGGCTCCACGCTCCAGGGGTATATGAAAAACTCGAGAGCGGCATACTATCTGTTGGGGGGCATGAACACCGATGCCACATTGGCGGGGAAAATCGCTCCTTCAGGTTATAGGGATGATACCCCGTTGGGCATCATCAAGGAGGGGACTGGGACATACCTGATCACGGGTAATGATAATTACTTGAGTGGGGCTCTCCGCATCATCGAGGGACGGGTGCTCGTGATGAACGACCGCCAAGAGACTGAGGCTAAGAAGCTGAGGGGGGGCTTGGGTGCCAAACCAAACAATGAGGAGGCCATTGCCTATGTCTTCAGCGACGGCGTGCTCGGTGGAACGGGTTCCATCGGAGGCTCGGTGGATAATTATGGGACAATCGCTCCGGGCGCAGACGAAATCGGCACTTTGACTCTGAAAAACTATACTGCTGCGAAGGACGCTCATCTCATCGTACGGCCTGCTTCGTCACTGCGGTTTCGGGTTGCCTCGAAGGATACCCACGACCGGCTGATGGTTGACGGACAGGTGAGATATACCAACACCTTGCAGGATTTCACCTCATGCGATAAGATGCCGGTCATCCAGGTCGAGGTGGGCGCAGGCGACGGTCTCAAGGTCGGTGATGAGTTTTGTGTGATGGAGTGCAAGCAGAAGTCAAACCTGGCCGGAGATTGGCACTTCGATGTGACTGCCGACAGGTTTACATGGGAGGTCGTAGAACGTGAAGGCGGGCAGGGCGTTACCTTTGTCCTTCGGCTCCTGTCTTTGGAAGACATGACGGATCCCAGTGGCCCCGACGACCCCGGTCAGCCGGATAGCACCATGGGACCGTTCTATGACGATGGCATTGAGGATTCCAGTGATACTCACACACTTAGGTATTATGCAGAGAAGGACGGTAAACACATCGGGACTGCCATCTCGATGTGGAAAAATGACTTGAATAATGAAAGCCTGAGTGAAACCAAAGAGGTCGGCAATCAATTCAACATGCTGGTGGCTGAGAACGAGATGAAATTCGATGCCTTGCAGCCGTCACGTGGAAACTTCAATTTCGGTAGTGCAGACAACTTGGTCAGTTTCGCTCAGCGACACCAGATGACAGTTCGTGGGCACTGCCTCGTCTGGCATTCCCAATTGCCGGCATGGGTAAGTAGCGACGGAAAGAAGAACGACATGCACTGGAGCAGGGAGGAGGCGCTGCAGATCCTCAAAAGCCATATCGAGAATGTGGTGAAGCATTATAAAGGCAAGGTGGCGGAGTGGGATGTCGTCAATGAGTGCCTTGACGACGACCAGTCTATCGTTCGCACCAATCCCGAAGGATATAAACTTCGCCCGACGGTCTGGTCTCTGGCCATCGGCGAGGATTTCATCGATTCTGCCTTTGTCTATGCGCATCGTGCGGATCCCGCGGCAGAACTTTACCTTAACGACTATGACGTGGAAATGCAAGGCAAGGCAAAGACCATTGCATTCCACAACCTGGCCATGAGATTGAAGAATGACGGCATCCCCATTCATGGTGTCGGTCTGCAATGCCATTTCTCGTTAGGCGATGTGGACAGCTTACGGCTGGATAACAACATCCGGCAGTTTGCAGAAGCAGGCTTGAAATGTGTCATTACCGAGCTGGACATGGGCATACCGTCCTCTTCGGATGAGCATCTCGAAGAACAGGCTCGGTGCTATCGGGTCATCACCGACATCATGCTGAATCATGACAACTGTCCGCACATGGTCATTTGGGGATTGAAAGACAATAACAGTTGGCGTGAGGGTTCGATGCCTCTGCTCTATACGGCTCAGCTCAATCGTAAGCCGGCATGGTATGCGGTGAGGTCTGCCTTGCGGCACCGCTTGCTCACATCTGTCCATCCGGTTCTTAGTCCTGCTAAGACGGATGCTTCGGTGGACATGCCTATCTACGATCTCATGGGAAGGCGTGTTTCTTCCCATTCGCTGAAGCCTGGCATATATATCAAGGGTGGAAAGAAATTTTTGGTGAGATGATCACGCCAGTCGTATTCCGACGCATAGGGGATGGCTCTTCGGGGCCATCCTTTTTTCATGGATGCCATTGATGAATGCCTGATGTTACATTTGAAATAGAAATAGATACATTACGGGGTGAAGGATTCGATATTTCTTCTTATATTTGCATGCAAACTTAATTTCGACTATTTATGACGACTTCTTTTGTTCATCTCTTCAGGATGAATGCAACAGCATGTATGATGACCATGCTGTTTGCCCCGGCTGGGAACGTATATGCCCAGATCCCCCCTTCCACCGTTTGCAATGCCGACGGTACAGTGACTTTTTCGTATAAGAACGACAATGCGCAAAAGGTGCAGGTCGATGTGCAGTTCGCCGGTCGGCACGATATGGTGAAGGATGCCGCGACGGGACTTTGGACTGTCACGCTCGGACCGGCAGCTCCCGATATGTACCCTTACCATTTCGAGGTTGACGGTGTGAGCGTCATGGATCCGCAGTGTGATCAATATTTCCCCAATGAAGGTTTCAAAAACAGCCTTCTCGAGATTCCCGATCCCAAAGCCTCTTTGCCACATGATGTCAAGAATGTGCCTCATGGCGTGGTAGAGTATATTCACTACTACTCCAAGAGCTTGGGCGCGACTAACAACGCTATTGTTTACTTGCCTCCCTCATATTCTAAGAATGCACAGAAGAAGTATCCTGTGTTCTACTTGATCAGCGGTACGACCGATACCGAAGAGGTATACTACAAAGTGGGGCGCATGAATTATATTCTTGACAATCTCCTGGCAGAAGGTGCTGCCAAGGAGATGATTATTGTCTTGCCCTATGGCAATCCCTACAAATTGCTTCCGCCAATGAGAAGCGGCCAGATGCCGCAGATGGGCTTTGGCAATGATGTCTTCAGCAATGATCTGGTCGATGATTTGATGCCTTACATTGAGTCACACTACCGCACGGTCAACGACCGCGACCACCGGGCAATCGGTGGCTTCTCACGGGGTGGCAATCAAGGCTTGTCGAATGGTTTGCGCAACCTCGACAAGTTCTCCTATCTTTGCTCTTATAGTTCGTTTACGTCTACTGATATTCCTGGCGTTTACGATGATGCCGCGGCTACCAATGCCAAAATCCATCTTTTCTGGTTGGGTATCGGCACGGATGATTTCTTGTATGGCACGGGGCGTGACTATATGGAGTTTCTCGACAAGAAAGGGATCCGCACGGTGAAGGAGTTCACCAACGATAAGTTCGGACACACCTGGATGAATGCTAAATTCTTCCTCGACAAGACGTTGCGCCTGCTCTTCAATCCTGAGGCTTCTGAAAAAGCCATGAGGCAGGGCGTACCCGCTCCCGCGGCTACAGGAAAAGAGGAACCGTTTACTCCTGGTGTGATGGCGCGTCTTTTCCCCAAGCCGATCGTCTCACCCGATTTCCTTGATGGTAAAGTCACATTCAGATGCAAGGCTCCTGAAGCGAAAAAAGTGGTGATGGAGCGTGAGGGAATCGCTAAACCGCTCGCCATGACTAAAGATGACGACGGCGTGTGGAGTGTGACACTTGACGATGCCAATGCGGAGGTTTTCAAATATTGTTTTGTGGTGGACGGTACGAAAGTGGCTGATGCTTACAACATGTATCTCTCACCGGATAAAGGATTCAAATACAGCGTCTGCAGCAATCCCTATAACCGATACAGTTTCACCACGATGAAGGAAATGGTGCATGGCCGCATAGCATACGATCTCAACAACCACTGTGCGACTTATTTCCCCTCAGATATGAAGCAGGTGAAGTGCTTGGTCAGGTTGATTCCAGGTGCTGACGATACCATGGAGAGTTGGTTCAAAGTGGGTGGTGCGGATGCCATCGCCGACAAGCTCATCGCCAGTGGCCAGGCTGTTTCTTGCATCCTGGTGACAGGCAACACGGAAGTGGAACAGCCTTGGCCGGATGCCAAGTTGCAGGTGCGCACACTCCGCGCCGAGGATTATCCCACTTGGCAGGCTCGACGTGATGCTTTGGAGAAATTATTGAAAACCATCAAATAATATTGTAGACCCATGAGAAAACTGTTTCTTTCCTTTGCCATTTGTCTATTCGCGACAATGTCGTTGTTCGCTCAGCAGAAGAGCGCGGCGCGTTTCGACCGCTATGAGTGGGACTTCGGCCGTACCGAAGCGTGTGATGGAGCCGTCTGCCACACGTTTTTCATGCAAAATATATCCAAGACGCCCATTTGCATCGCTAAAAGCATACCTTCATGTGAATGTGTGCAGGCGGTGTTCTCTTCTGATGTGATTCAGCCTGGAGCAAAAACCAAGGTAATGGTGGTTTTAGACACAAAGTCTCAATACGGGAAGGTCAACCGTAGCGTGGAGTTGCTGGATAATTTCGGCAAGACGCTGGGGGCTCTGTCGGTGATCGCCGATGTGAGCCATGAGGCCAAGGCTGGTGCCGGGCACCGCTACCCGTATCTCAATACCAACTTGTCGTATGAGGAGAGGGTGGAGAATCTGATTTCTCTGCTGACCCCAGAGGAGAAGGTGGGATTGATGATGAACAAATCAGTGTCTATCGACCGTCTGGGTATTCCTTCATACAACTGGTGGAGCGAGGCTTGTCATGGGGTGCGACAGGGTGGATACACGGTCTATCCACAGCCCATCGGCATGGCAGCGTCCTTCGACTCAAAACTGTTCTACGATGTGTTCTCCACGGTCTCCGACGAAGCCCGTGCCAACTGGAACCGCTCCGACCACAATGTCTTCAATGTGAAAATGGGTGAGGTCTATTATCCTGGAAACCCCGAACTCACTTTTTGGTGCCCCAACGTGAATATCTTCAGGGATCCCAGGTGGGGACGCGGACAAGAGACTTGCGGCGAGGATCCCTATATGAATGCTGTGCTCGGTGTGCAGACGGTTCTGGGCATGCAGGGCAACGATGACAAATATTTCAAGACTCATGCCTGTGCAAAGCACTATGCCGTCCATAGTGGTCCGGAACCGCTTCGGCATACCTATAATGCCTCCGTGTCGATGCGCGACCTTTGGGAGACTTACTTGCCGGCTTTCAAGGCTTTGGTGAAAAAAGGAAACGTGCGTGAGGTCATGTGCGCTTACAACCGATATGAAGGAAAACCTTGTTGCACGAGCGACAGACTGCTGGTGGATATCTTGCGCAGGAAATGGGGTTATGATGCCATCGTCCTGACTGATTGCGATGCCATCAACAATTTCTACAACAAAGGACAGCACGAGACGCATCCCGACCCCCTTTCTGCCTCTGTGGATGCTGTACTTAACGGCACTGACTTGGAATGTGGAAAAGTTTTCATGGTGCTCACCGAAGCTCTTGACAAGGGACTTATCCAGGAATCTACTCTCGATTTCCATTTGAGAAAGACGTTGCTCGGACGGTTCGAACTCGGCATGTTCGACCCTGCAGAGAATCTGCCATGGGCAGGACTCAAACCTGAGGTCATCAGCAGTGAGGAGAATGATGCCTTGGCTACCCAGGCTGCCAGGGAGTCGATGGTACTGCTTAAGAACAATGGCGCATTGCCTCTTTCCAAACAATTGAGGACCATTGCCGTGGTGGGACCGAATGCCGATGATGCGCAGTTGCTTAACGGTAATTATGGAGGCACTCCTACCGAGCAGCATACACATACATTGCTTGATGGAATCAAGGCGGCTGTACCTGGCGCAAAGATTGTCTATCACAAAGCATGCGAATTGACCGATGAATACAACACCATTCACCACCTGCAAGACTTCAACGACGGTAAAGGTGTTTTCGTCGAGTTCTACAATAACAAGCAACTTGAAGGGGACCCCGTCGTATCCAACTATTATAACGAACTGAATTTCTCCACGTTTGGGGCCTGGGGATTCGCTCAGGGGGTTGACAAAGACAATCTGTCGGTGAGGATCACTGGCAAATACAAGGCTACTTTCACCGGTGAGATGAAGTATACGCTGATGACAGATAATGGCTATGTGCTCAAGATCAACGGCGAGACTATCGAGGAGGCTCAGCCCGGGGGGCGCAGAGGTGGGTTCTTCCGGCGTGAGGTTGAATACAAGTCTTTCCCTGTGAAACAGGGGGAAACCTATGAGGTCGTCATCGAATATAAACGGGGAAATGGCAATTTCGCGCTCCTCAGAGGGGATATTTGTGAACGCAAACTGGTGGATTTCACGGATCTGGCGGAGGGCATGAAAAATGTGGATGCCATTATCGTCATCGGTGGTATCTCTGCCCAGATGGAGGGCGAGGGTGGCGACAAAGCCGACATCGAACTTCCGAAGGTACAGCAAAGACTCATCCATGCTATGCACGCTACAGGTAAACCTGTGGTTTATGTCAACTGTTCGGGATCGGCCATTGCTTTTGCTACTATCGAGAAACAATGCGACGCCATCTTGCAGGCTTGGTATGGTGGCCAGGGTGGGGCAAAGGCTTTGGCAGAGGTGATTTTCGGTGATTGCAATCCCAGTGGTAAATTGCCGGTCACCTTCTATGCCTCAAATGATGATCTCCCTGATTTCCTCGATTATAGCATGAAAAACCGCACATACCGCTATTTCCGGGGAAAACCGCTCTATGCCTTCGGCTATGGCTTGTCTTACACCACTTTCGCTTATGGCAAGGCAAAGCTTTCCAGAAAATCCATGAAGGCTGACGGATCGGTGACGATCACCGTTCCTGTAACCAACACAGGAAAAAAGGAAGGCACCGAAATCGTGGAGGTCTATGTGAAAGCCCTTGACTATCCCGATGCTCCTATCAAATCATTAAAGGGGTTCCAAAGGTTGAGCCTTGCTCCTGGGGAGACCGGAAAGGCCACCATCACTCTCGATGGTGAGTCGTTTGAATATTACGACCCTTCTATCGATGAACTGTCAACCCGTCCTGGGCGTTATCAGATTCTTTATGGCTCTTCTTCTCTTGATGAAGATTTGCAGTCTCTTGATTTCATTGTAAAATAATTCGATGCTTTATCCGTTAATGATGTGGAATCTCAATCAAATCATATCATGAAAAAAATTCTCGTTATCCTCACCGGGGTATTCTGTTCGATCCTGGTATGTGGTCAAAACGTGTCGCCGTTCGAACAGATCAAGGCTAACCCGAAAAAAGCGTATGGCATGGATTGCCCATATCCGGCAGAAAACCATAAGCTCACGAAATCGCCCAAAGGCTACAAGGCGTTTTATATCAGTCATTACGGCCGTCACGGCTCTCGCTACTACTGGACCGACCAGCTGTATAAAGATCTGGACTCACTGCTGACCACGGCACAAAGAAAAAATCTTCTCACTCCGGAGGGAAGGGCTTTTTATACGAAGTTCATGGCTGCCAAAGAAGAACTGCAGACCGGTGTGAGTGAACTGACGCAGTTGGGATGGGAGCAACATCAGCGCATCGCACGCACCATGTACAACAATTTCCCAACTGTATTTAAAAAAGGTGGAAATGTGCTTGCCATCTCATCTCTCACGGGTAGGTGCGTGATCAGCATGGCTTCATTTTGCCAGGAACTCGCGCAGTGCAACCCGAAAATAGAGATCCGTGAACAGTCGTCACGTTTCACTCTCGATGGCGTCGTGCCGACCGACCGGCAGAATCCCGTCAAGCACAGGTTCCCCAGGGCAAAGGCTAAATACGAGAAAAACCGCGACCAGTTTAAGAGGGATGACTCTCTCCGTCCTAAAATTGTCTCAAGGGTCTTCACTTCCACTGAAGGTTTGCCTGGCAATCCCAACCGGATTGCAAGTGATCTTCTCAATCTTTATACCTCGCTGCCAAACATCGGGCATGAGGGCATGATGGGAAATATTGTCACCGATGAAGAACTTGCCGGACAATGGGAGGATTCAAATCTCGGTTCTTATTCATGGGTTTTCACCCCTCAATATGACATGATACCGATCCTTCAGGATATTCTCAAAAAAGCTGATGCCGTGATCCGCGGGGAAAGTGATCATATCAGCGACTTGCGCTTCGGTCACGACACATGCCTGGGACCTCTCACGGTTCTGATGGGCATCAATGGGGCTGACAAAGACCCGGAAGATCCTTACGAGGTGAAGAATTGTTATCAGAACTGGGAGACATGCAAGGCCTCAAACATCCAGTTGGTTTTTTATCGAAGCAAGAAAAAACCGGAAGATGTTCTTGTGAAATGTCTACTCAACGGTGCTGAAGCCACGCTTCCTGTTCCCACAGATTGCGCTCCTTACTATAAGTGGAAGGATTTCCGTGAATACTATACCGCGAAATGTAATCAGGTGAAATAATATGCAAAAACAGGCTGTCGGATATCTGTTCCAACAGCCTGTTTTTGCTTTCCATTCCTCCTTTTATGTACTTTCAAAAGGAAAAACACGAATATATTTGGCTTTTTTCTCGTTTATTTGTAACTTTGCACGCAATCAGCAGGTTGGCAAATGATTGCCTAAAATTCTTTTTATTATTATGGCTCAAAATATTTTCAAAGGACTTGGAATAGCCCTCGTCACGCCCTTTAAAGCAGATGGTAGTGTGGATGATGACGCCCTTGAGCGACTCGTTGAATACCAACTCCAGAATGGTGCTGATTTTCTTTGTATCCTTGCGACAACCGGTGAAACTCCTTGTTTGACTGACGAGGAGAAAAGCCATATCAAGAATATGATTGTGAATCAAGTCAGGGGTAGGGTGCCCATCCTGATGGGATGTGGAGGAAACAATACCGCTGCGGTTGTCGAGCAACTCAAAACTGGTGACTTTCAAGGAATCGACGGCGTGCTGAGTGTTTGCCCTTATTATAACAAGCCTTCTCAAGAAGGCCTTTACCGGCATTTCAAAGCCATATCCGAGGCCACCAAACTCCCCGTGGTGCTGTATAATGTGCCAGGACGTACGGGTATTCTCATGAAAGCTGAGACCACATGCCGTTTGGCGCATGACTGCGACAATATCGTGGCAATCAAGGAGGCCAGCGGCAGTCTTGAACTGGTGGATGAAATCATCAAGCACAAACCCGCGGATTTTGATATCATCAGCGGCGATGACGCGTTGACCTATCCTATGGTTGCCAGTGGGGCCGTGGGGGTGATCTCTGTTATCGGGAACGCTCTTCCCAAGGAGTTTTCCAGGATGATCCGCTTGGAATTCAACAATGAGTACGAGGCTGCCCGGAAAATACACCATAAGTTTACAGATCTTTACAGTCTTCTTTTTGTCGATGGCAATCCGGCAGGTGTCAAGGCTTTGCTTCATGAGATGGGGTTCATTGAGAATGTATTACGATTGCCGCTTGTACCGACAAGAGTCACTACATTGCAGAAAATGAGCGAGATATTGAAGGGATTGAAACTGTAGCCAACCCATGGACGAGAGAAGGATCATACATGAAATCACTCCTTTGAACGGAAAGGATGTCCTTTATATCGCCGATAGACGGAAGAAGGAATTTACTTATCCCATTCATAACCACGAAGTGTTTGAGCTCAATTTCGTGGAGCATGCGCCTGGAGTGAGACGTATCGTGGGAGATAGCAACGAGGTGATTGGCGAGTATGACCTGGTATTGATTACAAGTCCTGATCTCGAACATGTTTGGGAGCAGAACACGTGTGAAAGCGAGGATATTAGGGAAATCACGGTTCAGTTTGACTTCAACATGGGCGAGGATTCTCTTTTCGGGCGTACGCCCTTCCTCTCTGTGCGCAAGATGATGAATGAAGCCAGAAAGGGTTTGAGTTTCCCGGTGAGTGCCATCATGAAGGTTTATGGCATGCTCGACTCCCTGAGTTCCATCAAGGAGGGTTTCTATGCTGTCATGCAGTTCTTGACGATTCTTTACGAGTTGTCAAAATGCCAGGGTGCCAAACCGCTTGCGTCGTCGAGCTTTGCCAAGATCGCGGTTGAGGATGACAGCCGTAGAATCCTGAAAGTGAAAAATTATATCAGCAAGAACTTCATGGAGGAGGTGAGATTGGCGACTTTGGCCGATATCGCGGGCATGAGTCCAAGTGCTTTCAGCAGGTTCTTCAAATTGCATACAGGGCGCAATCTCACTGATTATATTATCGACATACGCCTTGGTGCTGCTTCACGGATGCTTGTCGATACCTCAAGAAGTATCTCAGAAATCAGTTTTGATTGCGGGTTCAACAACCTCAGCAATTTCAACCGCATTTTCAAAAAGAAAAAGGCTTGCAGCCCCACCGAGTTCCGGGAGAACTATCGGAAGACCCGCATTATCATTTAAGAGTCAGTCAATATTTCCCCCCTAAGAATCCTTTTTAAAAAGTGAGCCCACTGTTTAAAAAGGGTGATGAATCCATCCGCATATCAAAAACTCCCCTCCCTTTTTAGGGGAGGGGGAAAGGGTCATTGCTCGTAAACTAATAACGAGATGGTGTTACGAAAATGCGATAATTGAGGTAGAGAAACTCTCGCTTAGTAATTCTGGGCGACCAGTTCGAAATAGCTTTGGGGATGGTCGCAAACAGGGCATTCCTCAGGGGCTTCCTTGCCTATGACGATGTGACCGCAATTGCGGCACTGCCAGATGCAGTCGCCGTCGCGTGAGAACACCACCTTGTCCTCGATGTTCTTGAGAAGTTTGCGGTAGCGCTCCTCATGATGCTTCTCAATGGCTGCCACACCACGGAATTTGGCTGCGATTTCCACAAATCCCTCTTCTTCTGCTTCACGGGCCATGCGCTCATACATGTCGGTCCATTCGAAATTCTCTCCGTCGGCAGCTGCTTTCAGATTCTCGGGAGTTGATCGGATACTTCCTCCTTCTAATAGCTTGAACCACATTTTGGCATGTTCTTTCTCGTTGTTGGCTGTTTCCTCAAAGATGGCTGCGATCTGCTGGAAACCGTCTTTCTTTGCTTTGGATGCCCAATAAGAATACTTGTTGCGCGCTTGGCTCTCACCAGCGAAAGCCTCTTGCAGGTTGCGCTCCGTTTTTGTTCCTTTCAGTTCTTTCATTGTGTATAGTTTTAGATGGATAAAAAATTTAGATGCTTATTTCACCGCTGATGGAGCGGTTCATGTACTCGCGGATGGTCTGGTGGTCATCAAAGCGGGCTTGGAGGCACATCAGTTTGGTGACGGCACTTTCCACCGTGCTGTCGTAACCGCTGACAACACCGGCATCCTTCAGCTGTAATCCGGTGTCATACCGGTTCATCTCCACCGCCCCGGAGACGCATTGGCTGATGTTCACAATGGTGACTCCTCGGTTACTCGCTTCACGGAGCAGGCGGATGAGCCATGGGCTCTGCGGTGCATTGCCGCTTCCAAAGGTCCGCATCACGACGGCCCGTAACTCCGGTGCTTCGAACACGTGGCGTAAGAAGCATTCTTGGATGCCAGGAAACAATGACAGCACGATGACATTGGGATCCATTGCTGTGTGAGGTTTCAATCCCATCGTGTAGTCGGGGGTGAGTATGTGATGCTCGTGGTAGACGAAATTCACTCCGGCATGACAGAGAACCGGATAGTTGAATGATGCGAATGCGTTGAATCCGTCAGCTGATTGCTTGGTCGACCGGTTGCCACGCAGCAACTGGCCGCCGAAGTAAATACAGACTTCGGGCACCATCGCCCGACCATCGGGATGATGGGCGGATGCCAGTTCGATGCTGGTCACAAGATTCTCCTTGCCGTCTGTACGAAGTTGGTTGATGGGCAGCTGACTTCCTGTAAGTATGACGGGCTTGGTGAGATTCTCCAGCATGAATGACAGTGCTGAGGCCGTGAAGGCCATGGTGTCTGTGCCATGCAGGATCACAAAACCATCATACATATAATAATTACGGGTGATGATCCTCACCAGTTCTGCCCACATCTGTGGCGTCATGTCACTGGAGTCCACAGGAGGGTCGAAATGATAGGTGTCGATGGTGGTCTGAAGATACTGAAACTCAGGCATACTTTCCACCAAATACTTAAAATCCAAAGGCTCAAGGGCTTTGGTCCTTGGATTGCAACCCATGCCGATTGTGCCTCCTGTATAGATCAGGAGCACCTTGCCTGTATGGCTGATCGACTCAGGGGTGGGTGTATTTTTCATATACGACATCGTTTGCGTAATTTTTACTGCAAATATAGACCTTTTTTGCTCATTTTCAAAATAAAATCTGTATATTTGCAAAACTTTCGTTGAGACAGACCTTAAAAAATAATCACAAATCTATTAATAACATATTCTTATGAAAAAGTTCATGGATGAAAATTTCCTGTTGGAGACCAAAACTGCACAGGATCTTTATCACAATCATGCCTCACGCATGCCTATTATCGACTATCACTGTCATCTTATTCCCGAAATGGTGGCTTCCGATCACAAATTCAGTTCAATCACTGAACTCTGGTTGGGCGGCGATCACTATAAGTGGCGCGCCATGCGTACCAATGGTGTGGATGAGCGGTTCTGCACTGGCAAGGACACCACAGACTGGGAAAAATTCGAGAAGTGGGCTGAGACTGTGCCATATACCTTCCGTAATCCGCTTTACCACTGGACTCATCTGGAGCTGAAGACTGCTTTCGGTATTGAGAAGTTGTTAAGTCCGAAGACTGCTCGTGAGATTTTCGATGAGTGCAATGAGAAACTCAAGTTGCCTGAGTATACGGCAAGGGGATTCATGAGGCGTTATCACGTGGAGTGCGTTTGCACGACTGATGATCCCGTGGATGATCTCAGGTTCCATAAGCAGACCCGTGAGAGTGGTTTCGAGGTCAAGATGATTCCTGCTTGGAGACCTGACAAGGCCATGAACATTGAAAAACCGGAATTTCCCGCTTACGTTAAGCAACTCGCTGAAGTGGCTGACATGGAAATCAACTCTTTCCGGGATATGGTGGACGCATTGCAGAAGCGTCACGACTTCTTCCATGAGAATGGATGCCGCCTGAGCGATCATGGCATAGAAGAATTCTATGATGAGCCTTATACCGACAGCCAGATCGAGATCATCTTTGAGAAGGCGATGAGGGGACAGACATTACTTGAGGCTGAGGTACGTCAGTTTAAGCACTGCTTCCTGACGGTCATGGCTGAGATGGATCACGCAAGCAATTGGACACAGCAATTCCACTATGGTGCTATTCGTGACAACAACACCTTGATGTACAATCAATTAGGACCTGATACCGGATTTGATTCCATCGGCGAATTTAATACGGCTCGTGCCATGAGTCATTTCCTTAATCATCTCAACGCAGAAGGCAAACTCACCCGGACGATTCTCTATACACTGAATCCATGTGCCAATGAGGTGATTGCTACGATGCTTGGCAACTTCCAGGATGGATCATGCCCCGGTAAAATCCAGTTTGGCTCTGGATGGTGGTTCAATGATCAGCTCGATGGCATGACCCGGCAGATGAATGCTCTTTCTGTACTTGGCCTGCTGAGTCGTTTTGTCGGTATGCTCACCGATTCTCGTTCCTTCCTGTCTTATCCAAGGCATGAGTATTTCAGAAGATTGCTCTGCAACCTCTTGGGCAATGATGTGGAGAAGGGATTGCTTCCCGACGACATGGAGTCTCTCTCCAGAATGGTTGAGGACATCAGCTATAATAACGCACGCAACTACTTCAAGTTCTATTAATAGGACTTTCGGGTCGGTTCAACGGCCTATTTCTCGGGTCTCCCTTGTCTCTTCTTTCTTTGAGACAGGGGAGGCTCTTTTTCGATAACTGCTACAAACCTCTTCCATACCTATCTTTTTAGGCAAAATTATTTGTCAGTTTGAAAAAAAGCATTAATTTTGCAGAAATTTTAAAATACTTTTCCGATAAAATGAAGAAATTTCTTTTACCATTGTTTGCCATCGTGGCAATTATGTTCATGGACAGTTGCACCACCAGCAAGCAGGTGCCTTACATGCAGAATATCGACAGTATCAGTTTGGCAGCGTCACAATACCTTTATGATGCCCGCATCAAGCCGAAAGACGCCTTGCAGATCACGGTACATACCACCGACCCGGCTGTTGCCAGTCCGTTCAACCTTACTGTGCAGCGTCACATCGGTACGGATGGTAGCCTTGCATCAAGTGGTAGCGGTATGCTCCAAAGCTATCTGGTTGACAACGATGGTACGATCAATTTCCCTGTTATCGGACGTATTCCCGTTGTGGGTCTCACCAAGAAAGAGTGCGAGACGCTGATTGAAGCGAAAATTGCTCCCTATCTCGCTAAAACCGAAAAGCCTGTCGTGACCGTGCGTATGTCCAGTTACCGCGTAACGCTGATCGGTGATTTCTCCTCACCGAGAGTGGTGCCCGTCACAACAGAGAAGATGAGCTTGCTTGAGGCTCTTGCCAGCGGCGGTGACCTCACCCTTTATGGTAAGCGTCAGAATGTGCTCCTCATCCGTGAGGATGCTACCGGTAAGAAGTCCATTCACCGTATTGACTTGACCGACGCAAACTTCATCAACTCACCTTATTATTATGTGCAGCAGAATGATGTGATCTATGTGGAGCCCAATGCCACCAAGGCCAAGAACTCCGCTCTCGGACAGTCGACCACCATCTGGTTCTCATTCATCAGTATTTCGACGTCTGTCGCTTCTCTGCTCGTCAATATTCTTAGAGACTAAAAAGACATTGACCTGAATATCATCAGGATTGCCTTTTCAACGTAGTTTCCTTCTCTCCTTTGCCTGCTTTTGCAGGGTTGGATTGGCACAACGTTGAAAAGGCATTTTTTGTTATCAACGACTTGGTTTCATCTGATTCATTCTAAAGCGTATGGTAAAACAATTTTTGATCGTGTGCATGCTGGCCATGGCTCCTTTATGTAGGGCCCAACAGGCGTCTGATGCCGTGGTGGTAAAGCAAACCATTGAAGATTCTTTGGCATGGGGGAATATCACCCCTCAGCAGGTGGAGCATTTCATGGCTATGGCACAAATGGGACATTCTACCTCGCAATATTATCTGGGCAGATGCTATTTCAATGGTTATGGTGGCTTGCCGAATGATAAGTATAAGGCTCTCGAGTATTTTGGCCAGGCTGCGGAGAAAGACCAGACCGAGGCGTTGTATTATCTGGGGTTCTGCTATCGTTTCGGTTTTGGGGTGACCAAAAACGAGGATCGGGCTCAGCAGCTGTTCGAGAAAGCTGTGAAATGGTTGGAGGAGGAATCTGATAAAGACGCCTATGCGCCCTATTATCTTGCCATGTGCTACAACTATGGCTTTGGCGTGAATACAGATATTCCCAAAAGTTTCTCTTTATATGAGAAAGCGGCTGAGATGGGGAATACGCAAGCCTTGGTGACGATGGCCATGGACTACCAGCACGGTAGCAATGTGGCGGTGGATTTAGCCAAGGCTGTCGAACTCTATACCAAGGCCGCGGAGATGGGAAATCCCCAGGCCCAGCTGAGCTTGGGATATTGCTATCTTGATGGAGAAGGGGTGACGGCCAATCGTACAAAGGCTATGGAACTGTTCCAGAAAGCGGCTGACCAAGGACTTCCTGCAGCCCAGAAAGCACTGATGCAATAAACGAGAAATCCCCAGGCCTAATCCAAGGCTTGGGGATTTTTCTGAGACGCATGGGATGACGTCTCTGCTTTTTGCAGACAAAGGCTTATCGGCTATCTTATGACGATTTTCCTTTGCTTTTTTGTGCCATTGGCAAAATCTGTCTGCTCGATATAGATACCTCTTCTCAAGTGACTCTTCTCGACTGATGTGCCATCGATGGAATAATAGGTGGTCTTGACAGGTGTTGCTCCTTTGGAGTCATCGGCATACACTCCCTTGATGGCATTCACCGATACTCCCTGGAAAGATTCGATGTAATCGGGCAGGTAATAGCCAAGGTGAGGGGGCTGATTGTAGGCGACGTTCTCCCAGGCCACTCCCATGCGATATAGATGATCGTGCATGAGTGTGGGAACACGATAGTCGGTGGCATAGTTCGGGCGGATTTGCAATCCGCCCGCATTGAGTATAAGCATTTGCAATGCGCTTTTAGCGGATTACAAATCCTAATACTCATTGCATCGGGATTACAAATCCCGATGAACGATTACAAATCCCGATGAACAACGACAAAATCCCGATGAACGATTGCAAATCCCGATGAACAACGACAAAATCCCGATGACAAAGTAATTACACTTATGATGTTTTTTTGTTAAAAATCATCAAATATGTTTTGTTTTTTATAAAATAGTCATAACTTTGCAGAAAAGGTCATTTTAACACTTTAAACCTACTCATTTCGCATATCAGATTTCATTTGTTTGCATGGGGGAAAAGTGTGCTATGTTGTATTTGATTGATAGGACGATGAAAAGATTATTTTCTTGGGTATGCTGCTTTTTAGTGGCTGTGGGATTATCCGCACAGGTGAAGTGGAACGCAGAATACCAGGCTTATATAGACCAATATAAGGACATCGCGATAGAGGAGATGGCGGAATATCGTATTCCGGCAAGCATCACCCTTGCACAAGGGTTGCTGGAAAGTGCTGCCGGCAAGAGTTATCTCTCCCGATGTGGCAACAACCACTTCGGTATCAAGAGTCATGGTTGGAGTGGCCGCACCATCCGTCATGATGATGACAAGAAGCAGGAAAGTTTCCGTGCCTATGACTCACCTCGTGAGAGTTATCAGGATCACAGCCGATTCCTGGCCAACCGCGAGCGTTACCAGAGGTTGTTCGCCTTGAAAATTACCGATTATGTAGGTTGGGCTCATGGATTGAAAGCTTGCGGGTATGCCACGAATCCACATTATGCCAAAAGGCTTATCAGCATCATCGAGACTTACAAGTTATACGAGTATGATCGCATGAAGCCTTCCAAGAAAAAGGAAGAGGTGAGGCCTGCCGTTGTTGAGACCGCCAGCAGGCGTTCCGTCTACCAGGTGCATGAGATCAAGGCATACAATCAGAACTATTACGTCTATGCCCGTCGGGGTGACTCCTTCCAGAGCATTGGCCAGGAGGTAGGTGTGTCTGCTTCCAGCTTGGCGAAATACAACGAGCGGAATGTCAGAGAAGAACTCAGGGAGGGCGACGTCGTCTATCTGCGGAAAAAGCAGAAGAAAGCCGACCGTAGATTCAAGCATCACATGCACACGGTGAAACAGGGTGAGAGCATGTATTCTATTGCTCAAACCTACGGTATCAGACTGGCTTCTCTTTACAAGATCAATCATCTGCCCGCCGACTACCAGATTCAGTTGGGCGACCAGTTGAAAGTTTATTGATTCTGCATCTTTTGCAAGAACAGCTCTGCACGCTCCAGATCCTCGGGCGTGTCGATGCCCACGGTTTCCACGTCAGTGATGCCTACGCGGATCCGGAAACCATTCTCCAGCCATCTTAACTGTTCCAGGCTTTCCGCTTTCTCCAAAGAAGATTGCGGGAGCTTTGTGATGGTTTGAAGCACCTCCTTACGATAGGCATAAAGCCCTAAATGCTTCAGATATGGAAAGTGCTGAAGCCATTCTTCATGTGCTTTTCCTCTGACAAACGGGATCACGCTTCGACTGAAATAGAGGGCGAATCCACGTTTGTCGACAATGATTTTGGGTGAATTGGGATTATCTACGGAAACCATGTCTTCAAAGGGTTTGCCAAGGGTGGCGATTTGTGTCTCCTCATCCTCAAAGCAGCGGCATAGTGACTCGATCTGAGATGGGTGGATGAACGGTTCGTCACCTTGGACGTTGACGATGACATCATGGTCGCGGCCGACTTTGCCGAATGCCTCGGAGATGCGGTCTGTGCCACTTTGATGATCGGGCGAGGTCATGACGGCCCGCCCCCCAAAGGATGTCACACAATCATAGATGCGGGTGTCGTCGGTGGCTACATAAGTGTCGGGGATGACTTGGGCGACTTTCTCATACACCCTTTGAATAACGGGTTTTCCACCGAGGATGGCGAGTGGTTTGCCAGGGAAGCGGGTGGAGGCGTAGCGGGCTGGGATGATAGCTATGAATTTCATTGTCTCGTGTTGTTTTAAAATTGAATATCAACGATTGCTGATGGGTTTCCCTTGTCTGGAAATCCCCATTGCACTGACTTTGATACGTGTGGTTTTGCTGTTGTTGTAGAAACGTACTTTATACTGGCCGTTTTCGTCAAGTTTGGCATTGGGATTCCAGTAAAGTGTGCGCCGGTAGTCTGCGTGGTCTGGTGATGGCATCGACGCAGAATAGTCAGGATGATAGAATTCGTCTGGCTCATAGATACCGGGGATGATGATCCATCGGTCGCGGAATGTCGGTCGGACGGCATCGTCAAGCATCGTTACATAATCGATGGTGACATCGGCGAATCCGTAGATGCTTTTGTTTTGGGCGGCTACCATCGCTTGATCGTCATTTCGCAATTCAAAGTCAGAGAACACATTGATTTTGTTCAGTCGTCGCAATCTGAGTTCATTATGCCCTTTCTGGCTGTCGTATCCCCTGATTTTCAGGATTTCAATGCTGTCACGTACTTCTTGCGTACTCTTCCTGTTGGTGTAGTCAAGATAGGTCATGTAGTAGTTGATCTTGGTATCAATCTCCGGAGAGTTCGGCGTATTGAGGTTGCCTAAGAGCAGCATACTGATCTGCATTGGAAACAGTTTGCTGGAAAACATGCCGTACGAGAGACCGTAATCCGTGGCAAGGTTATAGAGATCCACGGCATCATAAGTGCACAGGGGACGAGTGTAGTCGATTGAGCGGAGTCCACGCCTGCGTTTGCCTTTGACCACAATCCCCGAAAGCGTCTTATCCATTTTGGATATGCGCAACGTGTCGGTCAATCCCGGATCATCATTGTCCTCCAGCAATAGGTTTTCCATGGGATAATGGCATTGGTAATAAGAGTATTTCTTGGCGAAGACAGGGTAGAACAGGTCACGCTTTACATAATACTCGGGAGGAGCTTCCTCATCCAGGCGTCCCTTGGTTTTCAGCTGCAATTCTTTTTTCTCGCTGATATCAGTTTTATGGGCAGAGAGTGTGAGGATGCCTTTGTCATAGAATGCAGGCATGTTGAATGAGAACCGTCCGCCGTCGTGGGTTTCAACGTTGACGGAATAGACATTCTTACCAAGTATGAGCTCACTCTCCACTGTCACTTCATGCTTCAGTGTGCCATGATCCATGAAATACAAGTCTTCGTCTTTGACTATCTCAACTGCATTTTCCTGATTGGTGGTTGCCGAACCTCCATTGGATGAAATGATGTTGTTAGAGGTGTTGACGTCAGTGTTGTCATCCCGATAGCCTTCATTTTCTTGCTCACTGTAATTGAAAAACTCATTGGCCCATGCCTCATCCGCTTCATAATTCCTTGTGTCGAAGATAATGGGCATGTAGACTCTGCCTTCCACGGTCAGATTTCTCTCTGGTGTGTAGCGGAGGGTGTCAGGGCTCAGGAGGTCTTTGATGTCATAGCGGCGCCATCCCTGCACAAGCATCAGATGATCAAGAGCCATGGCATGTGATTCGTCATCTTTCTCAAAATAATAATCAGAATGGGGGATGAAACCTCGAAGTTCGCTTGAAAGAAGCAAGTCGGTTAGTATGTCACCTGTATCGTAGGTTGGAATGTCACTCTGGCCGTCTCTCACGGAGATGGAAATGTGGCCAGCATCAGCTGGAGCTTGGAAATCAAGGTCTACAAGCTGGTGAGGGGCATACTCGAGAGCAGATTGCTCGACTTGGATCTCTCCCGGCTCATAATCATGGTTGTTGACGAAAAACAGGCGGTCGGCCAACGGAATCCCGTCTTGGTCCATGATGATGAGGTCATTGACTCCTGTGGAGAGATCCTTTTTCTTCCATTTGATTTCCGCCTTTCCCTGGGCATCTGTGCTCAACAGGGAGGCTTGCTGCAACATCCCTCTGCAGAGGACAAAGGCCATGTATTCTCTGTCGGTAGGAAGGCCTCGTAATTGTATCTTTGCTATGACCTCGTCGTCCGGCTGGGATAGTCGAAGCGCACAACCTGCTTTGACAATGTCGGGGAGGTCAAATTGTTTCTTCTTGCCACGGTAATCGAACACAGCACGCAAAGACTTTCCGTTTTCTGGCACTTCAATATCAGCAACGCCCCGGCCTTCATGGATGGTCTGTATGTCCATATCGTCGATCTTGCCAGTAAGTTGTACTTGTTCGCCCTGCTCGTTATGGGCTTCAAAGGCGACGCGGCATTTGGTGCCGGCGACAAGGTTTCCTCCTTCGGGGTAGAAGGTGACGGTCAATTTCTCCTCCATGGGGCGGTCTACATTGGTCTTGGGACGATTGACAACCACTTTCTCACTGAAATCACCGGGAATCTCGGGTCTTTCATAAACAGGGAAGACTCGGGAATAGATGGTGCCGTACAATCGAAAGAAATCCTTAGCCATCAGGGAGGAATAAAACATCTGCTTGTCCTTCCTCCAATACGGGTGTTCGGTGACGTCGAAATTGAGCATCCATCGGGTGTAGGCCCGGATTTCAAAGAACCCGGAGTAAAGACTGTCTTTCAACTCAAAGTCTCCGCAACTAAATCCGTCGGGGCTGACAACAACGGATTGGCGTTCCACCACCAATCCATCGGGTGAGACAAGCTCCACGTAGAGGATACGGCTCATGTCGGTGTAGGTGAGGTCACCGGCTTTCACCACATAGGCTTTATACCAGATCGTGTCGCCTTTGAAATAGCAGTTGTTGTCAAGGTGTAAATAGACTTTTTCCTGTATGGGCGCCTGTTTCAGCACGTGGCAGATGCTATCGAAACGGGTTTGCGAAGAAGCAAGTCCGAAATTGGATATGAGGAAAGAAAGTATCACCAGGATTCTTTTTCCGATAGGGTGTGGTAAGAGTCCAACGTTCATCATCTTATCCTTTGTTTTTTTCGAAGCAAAGTTAATCGTTTTTTTGGCATATCCCAAATATTCGCTCTCATTTTTATGTTCCAGGCTTAGGGTGCCCTTTGTCGTTCCTTTTTTCGTTTGGACGGCACATCCCGATGAAAGAATTGTCGGTAAAGGCTTTTTGCGCATCTATCTCGGGTGTCTGTTTGCTTACGCGCGCGCGTTTGTGTGAGTTTTTTCTTTTTATTTTCTTCTTTAGGGGGTGCAGGGGGATTTTCTTCTTTGTTTTTCTTTTGCTCCTCAGCGGCGTAACAATTTGTCATATCGGTGCTTTCTGCATGCTCCGGATACGTGCATCGGGGATCGAAACCTGCTGCAAAGGGCCCCAAAAAGCCGCTTTCTCCGTTTTTCCCGTATAATCTCCGTATCATTCTCAAACAGAAGCGTAACATTGCGGGGGAGGTACGTAACATTGTGGATAGGGTGCGTAACATTTCTGGTTTTGGTGCGTAACATTGTGGGCTTGAAGCGTAACATTGCGGTATGGTTTATAATGACAGGACAAAGATAATACCGTCACTCCTCAAGCAGCATGGCATTTTAATACTGTCGCTATGCGGAAAAGAAACATTTTACGGAATGCTCTGCCGTCTCTGCGAGTTAACAATGCGAACTCGGGTTGTTATTCTTTGATATTTGGCAGGAAATATGTGACGATACCCAACAAGGGGAGATAAGCGGTTACTTGAAATACATATTGTATGCTGGTGATGTCGGCCAACCAACCGAACAAGGCGGATCCAATACCACCCAAACCAAATGACAAACCGAAAAATGCCCCCGAAATCATACCCACATTGCCTGGAAGCAGTTCGGTGCCATACACCAAAATGGCGGACATGGCAGATGACATGATCATTCCCACGAGAATCGCCAGGACTGTGGTCCAGAAGAGGTCGCAGTAGGGGAGGGCAAGGGCAAAAGGAGCCGAACCGAGAATGGAAATCCAGATGACATATTTCCTTCCATAGCGGTCGCCAAGCTCTCCTCCGATAAGCAAACCGACGGCGGTCGCAAGTAGGAATGCGAACAGGAAATACTGGGATGATTCTACAGATATGCCAAATTTATCCATCATGTAGAACGTCAAATAACTCTGTATGTTGGCTGTATAGAAGTCTTTTGAGAACATCAGTATCAGCAGAACCAAAAGCGCCCCTATCACCTGTCGGTGCGACAGGTGTGTCTCGTTGGTCAGGTCGAATTTCGATTTTCCCTTGCCTATGATCGCTAACTGTCGCTTATACCAATGTCCGATTTGAGACAAGAGATAGATTGTGAGCACCGCTGGAATGGCAAACCAGATGACTGCGCGTTGTCCATTGGGGACAACAAAAAGCGCAACCACCAAAGGTCCTACAGCGCGTCCGGCATTTCCTCCGAGTTGAAACACCGACTGCGCCATGCCCTTAGCACCTCCAGAAGCCATTCTTGCCACTTTAGATGACTCCGGATGAAGCACAGAAGACCCGCAGCCCACCAGGGCCACGGCTATGAGGATGATTTCAAACCTGGAGGCGAGGGAAAGCAACACGATGCCGGTCAGCGTGAAACACATTCCCACGGCCAAACCGTATGGGCGTGGGTGTTTATCGCTGAGATAGCCCACGAAGGGTTGCAAGAGTGATGAGGTCAGTTGGTTGACCAGGGTGATGGCTCCCACCTGAAGGAAAGACAATCCATAGTTTTCCTTGAGCATCGGATAGATGGAAGGAATCACCGACTGGAACATGTCGTTGAGAAAATGCCCAAGACTCACCATCAGCAGCACCGAAAGCACTGCTTTGTCTGATGTCTTTGCCTTCATGATGGAATGGCTATGCCCATACCGAGAGATCTTTCTCGGCAATGAATTTCAGGTCATTGAGAATGATGGTTTCACGGGCTTTCTCTGCGTTGTCGGTACGGAATACGAGGATGCCCTTGCCTCGAAGCAGGAAGCTATAGAGGTAAGTAAGGCCTATGCCGGCATTGCTCAGTATTTCCACAGCGTCAGCTGCACGGCCAGGCTGGTCGTCCAGTTCCAATGCGAACACGTCGGAGAGGGCAACAGGGATGCCGGATTTGCGCAGACCCTCATAGGCACGTAAGGGCTCGCTGCAGATCACACGGTATATCCCATTCTCTGCTGTATCGGGGATGGTCGAAGCAATGATCTGGATTCCGAAGCGACGAAAGAGATCGAGTACTTTCACCAGTGAGCCGGCTTTGTTCTCAATGAAGATAGATAGTTGGTGGATTGTCATGGTCTTGATGATGATGTGATTAGAAAAGTTTGCGGAGGTCTTTCACCCTGACGGCTTTTCCCTCGTCGGAGGTCTTGATGCCACCTTTGGCCACAAGCCTGACTTTCGGCGTCACAAGGATTTCGTCCTTCAGCAGACGGGTGATGTCCTTGGTGAGCTTCTGCAGACGCTGGTAGTCGTCGGTGAAAAGGTCTCGGAGTTCGACATCAATGGTCATGACGTCGTTTCCGTCTATTGTCTGTATGGTAATCAGATAGTCCGTGCTCAACTCCTTGAATTTCAGCAGGATCTTTTCGATCTGGATGGGGAAGATGTTGACACCCTTGAGGATGATCATGTCATCACTGCGTCCTTGCAGACGGGCAAGCCGCTTGTGCGTGCGTCCACATGGGCAGCTCCCCGGCAGGATACTGGTCAGGTCGCGTGTGCGGTAACGAAGGAGAGGCATGGCCTCCCTGTTGATGGTGGTGATTACGAGTTCTCCGAGTTGGCCGTCCTCTACGGGTTGCAATGTCACAGGGTCGATGATCTCCACGATGAAATAGTCTTCCCAGATATGGATGCCATTTTGCTCGGGGCACTCAAAAGCCACGCCAGGTCCCATCATTTCGGAAATGCCATACGAATTATAAGCTTTCACACCAAGATTGTTCTCAATGCGCTTGCGCTGCTCCTCACTATGTGGTTCGGCACCAATGCAGAGCACTCGGAGCTTGGTGTCACGGCGAGGATCGACACCCTCTTCCCGCATCACCTCATAGATGCGTGAGGCATAACTGGGAATGGCATGTAATACCGTGGTGCCGAAATCCTTGATAAACTTGATTTGCCGAGTGGTGTTTCCCGCAGCGGCAGGAACGGTGAGCATACCCACTTTCTCGGCGCCATATTGGAAACCAAGCCCTGCTGTGAACATGCCGTACCCCGCAGAATTCTGGAAGACATCCTCCGGCCGGCTGCCTACCATCCACAGACAACGTGCGACAGCCTTCGCCCATTCGTCAATGTCTTTCTGGGTGTGGAGCACCACTGTGGGATTACCCGTTGTACCACTGGAAGAGTGCAGACGAGTGCAATCGCGGAGTGGTACACAAGCCAAGCCAAACGGATAATGCTCGCGCAGGTCATCTTTTGTGGTGAAAGGTAATTTCTTGAGATCATCAAGCGACTGGATGTCATCGGGAGTGATGCCAAGTTCGGCGAATTTCTCTTGATAGAAGGGTGAGTTCATACAGTGGCGCACTGTCTGCTGAAGGCGCTCCAGTTGCAAGCGACGAAGGTCCTCGACGGGCATCGTCTCCAATTCCGGGTGTAAATATGCTGAATATTCCATAGTCGTTGTTGCAAATTATCGGATTTTGCACGATTTCGATGGCAAAATTACACAATTATTCCCGTATTGCCTAATAAATGCTCGGATATTGTGAAAAAAATCACCTCTTCCGACTCATGCAGAAGAGGTGATGTGAGTTCATTCAGCACATGTGAGGTGCTAGATGAATAGCCTTTTTTATTTAGAAGTTGTAGTAGAGACCGATCACAATGTTATTGCCGTCGAAGTCTACACCCCATTCGTCAATCTTTTGGTCGCTCTTGTTGTTCTTGATATGATTATAGCCAATGAATCCGATATGGGTCACGGCACTCAGCCGGTTGTTCAGTCTGACAGCAATTCCAGGTTTGATACCCACAGAGAGGGCATCGCTGTCTATACCGGCATTGTAGGAATGTGCGTAACCGATGCTGCCATCAAGGAAAGCGTCCACAATCTTACCTTTCAAAAAGGTGTAACGTGCGTATGGATTGAAAGACCAAGTTTTCTTGCCACCTTTATTGACACCTTCCCATCCGAGTACCACACCGGCTGCCCATTCATCATTGAAGGAATAACCAACCTCAGGCAGGAATTTGAACGAAGAGTAGTCATTGTCGCCATTATCTACGGTTGAGAATCCGACGCCACCACCCACATACACTTGTGCGTTCACACCAACTGCCACGATGGCAGCAAACATAGTCATTAAAATCTTTTTCATCTTTTTACCTATTAAATATTAAACATTGACTGCTTTGTATAATCTATATCTGCAGTCGTTATCCTTAAATCGTCGGCAAAGGTAAGATTTTTTAGGATAACTCAATCATTTTGTAGTGAAAATTTACGAGAAATTGCAAAAATATGTTAATTCGCTCGATGCGGAGACGCCTCTCTGCGACGTCTCTACATCTTGTATCTGCTTCTCTGGCATGTGGATGTGCAAAAAAATAGCGAAAAAGGCTTTTTATCGTGCACTCATTAATACTTTTTTCATAATTTTGCGTTTTGAATAGAATCATTTACATCAATCAGTCACATGCAGTTCAGAACCATTGTCAGTATTCCTCATGTAGATTTCAAGATATCCCCTTTTGAAACCATGCTTTTTGTGGGGTCATGCTTTGCAGATCGGATTGGGAGACATTTCCGTGAAGAAAGATTCCGGACTGTCATCAATCCGTCAGGTGTGATGTATAATCCCATCAGTATTTTTCATACGGTCGACCGGGTTTTGCAAGATGAAGCGCAGTCTTTCAAGTGTGCTTTCCTTACCCTTGGCACCAACCATGTTTATGTACTCAAGGAGACAGGTGAGGTTGTGGATAACTGTCAGAAAAGACCTCAGCGGCTTTTTGAGGAAAGAGAACTCGATATAGACGATTGCTTGAAACATTTGCGGTCGGCAGTGGAACTGCTACGCACACGATGTGCTGACGTGAGAGTGGTAGTCACTGTGAGCCCCATCCGCTATGCCAAATATGGTTTCCATGAGAGCGCACTCTCCAAAGCCGTGCTATTGTTAGCGGCTGAGAAGTTGTGCAGGGAATACCCAGAGTGTGTCAACTACTTCCCCGCATACGAAATTATCAACGACGAACTGCGTGACTATCGCTTTTATCAGCCAGATATGCTCCATCCCTCCGATCAGGCTGTAGAGTATATCTGGCAACGCTTCACCGAGGTTTATCTCAGTCAGGAGGCAAAGGCATTTCTTGGAGAGTGGAAACCTATCAAAGAAGCGTTGGCGCATCGCCCCCTCCATCCCGAATCAGATGAGTATGCCCGTTTTCGTAGGCAAACGATGGAGAAACTGAAAGAACTGGTGAGCAGATATCCTGGAATGCCTATTGAGGAAGAGTGGGGGCTGCCTGGAACAGACAGGCAGGAAGTGCATCAGTAGGCACCCACCTCATTGATGCAAATCGCGCCTCGTGAGTCAAGGATGCGTATGCGCAGCTGTTTTGTCTCAACAGGTGGGAAACGCAGCAAGCGCTTATAGCCGATCGTCGTTGTCTCCTCACCGCAATTGATGGGTTGCCAACGTTTGCCATCATGGTATTCCACAGCGAAAAGCCGAATACGTTGCCCCAAGGGGATGTATTCCTGTAGCGACAATCTGCTGATGCGCCTTTTGCCTTTCAGAAGGAACGTGACTGTGGCTGTTTTTATATCATCAGAAGTTGCCCAATATGTGTCGTATTTTCCGTCAACTACGTTCTCTGCGCTGAAAAACTTTCCTCGGCTGTTGCTGGTGGTGATTTTTGCTCCCCGCAGGAGATTGACACCCAACTCTTTTTGGATCTGCTGAAAAGCCTGCACGGCATGTGCAGAGTCTGTCTGGTGGATTCTGCCTTCCGGTGTGACGGGAAAGTTAAGCAGAAATGTGCTGTTATGTCCTACACTCCGGTAGTAGAGGTCCACCAGGTGATCTACACTTTTCACGGAGTCATCCTCATTTTTGTGATAAAACCAACCGGGACGGATGGACACGTCGCACTCGGCGGCTACCCAGCTGTCGCCGTCGGCATGTCCTTCTTGCAGTTCCTCATGCTTGTCATAACCAGGGTATACCTCGTTGAGGCGCAGAAATGACCAGTTGGTGGCATTGGCGAAACCACGTTCGTTGCCCACCCATCTGCAGCCAGGACCAGCATCAGAGAAAATGATGGCATGTGGCTGGTAGCGGCGAATTGTCTCATGGATACGGGGGAAATCATAATAGCTGCGGCGGTCGATCTTCCTCTTTTCTTTGGCTCCGCCATACCAACCGTCACCGCCATTGGCTCCGTCGAGCCATACCTCGAATATCTCTCCGTATTGAGTCAGCAATTCTTTCATTTGCGCCAAATAGTAGTCCAAATAAAACGGAGTACCATAAAAAGCTTGATGACGGTCCCAAGGTGAGAGGTATATCCCCATTTTCAATCCTTCTTCACGACATGCCGCGGCAAGTTCGGCTATGACATCACCCTGACCGTCGCGGAAAGGAGAGTTGCGTACACAATAATCGGTGTATCGTGTAGGCCACAAGCAGAAACCATCATGATGTTTCGCAGTAATGATAATCCCTTTGAGTCCTGCAGCCTTGCACGTTTTCGCCCATTGGCGTGTATCCAGATGTGTGGGATTGAAACTTGCGGCCGGGGCATCTCCATAGCCCCATTCACGGTCACCAAAGGTATTAGGGCCGAAATGAATGAACGCATAAGCTTCCATTTTCTGCCAGGCAACCTGATCCTCAGAGGGTAGTGGGGGGACAGGTTGAGGCGTTTGTGCTATCAAAAAGGGTATAAAAAAGAGTCCTGAGATCGAGCACAGGATGAGGCGAAACAAAAAGTGCATGGTGATGGCAGTCAATAATTATTGTTCAATGGTGATCACATGGTCAGCAGGTTCCCAATAGGATTTGCTGCCGAGCACTTTGTTGGTCTCACGATTGAAAGCAATCTCAAATCCGCCGTTGTTGGGTAAGTCCTTGACTACAGCCTTGAATTTTTCTCCTGAATATTGAAGTCCAGATGGAAGGATGTAGGAATGGGTGCCCACGATCTCGGCCTCCTCGTTGGAGACGTATTCCACTTGTATAATGGTCATGCTGTTTTCAACATACGAATATCCTTTGTAGCACTCATCATAATAATTGTTGCAGAAATCATCAAGAATGGTGGCATAGAAAGCCTTGGGCTTCTTGGTGCTTGGGATGTCAAAATCCTCCTCTTCTTCAGTCATTTCCACATTTTGGCTGGAGTCTTTCTTTGAGTCCTTGTCATCACTGAAGAAGTTACATGCCACCAGACATGCCGACAAAGGAAGGACAAATAGCAGATGTTTGATTCTCATGATAATTCAAATGCTGATAAATAGGGTATTCTTTCAATGGCATCGAGCGTATTCCGGTATTCGGGTGTGCCTGATGCAATTCACGACGACAAAAGTAATAAAAAAAACAATACGCTGCAAATTTTTCAAGATAACTTTGTCGCTCATGGCGAAGTTACTCTGTCTCGGGATAAAAAAAAGGATTCTTTTTGTTCTCCGCTCGTCTTTCCGTAACTTTGCCTTTGCGAGGCGAAGTTACTTGTACTCGGAAATGGAATTAAAAGCAAGCTTTTCTTTTTCATTTCACTCGTTTTTTCGTAACTTTGCAGGCTGGAAGCAGATCTCCGGCTTGTCGCTGGCGCTGATTCAGGTGCGAGAGGAAAGTCCGGGCAGCATAGGGCGTCCCACTTCTGAAAATGGAAGCTGTTGGTGACAGCAGGCTCAGGCAGAAGAAAACAACCGCCTGCTTCGGCAGGTAAGGGTGAGAAGGTGGTGTAAGAGACCACCAGCCGGTGGGTGATCACCGGGCTGTGCCCGCTGGGAGCTGCAAGTTCGCGTATACCATCGTCTGAGGGTTGCCCGCCCGACTCATTCCGATGGAGGGTAGAACGCTGGAGCCACGGGGTGACTTGTGGCGTAGATAAATGACAGGCACGCCATGCTATCATGGTTGACAGAACCCGGCTTACAGGAGGTCTGCTTCTTTCTTTGTTTTCAACGTATCATGTCATGACCTTCAAGGGCATTATCAGGTTCTTCAAATACGGCATTTGGCACATCAAACGGGAAGAACTCTCCCGTCCGATGTTCTTCCTCGTCAATGTGATGAGGACAATTCTTCTGGCTATCAGGGCTTTCACTGATACGAGAATCATGAGGTCATCGGCGGCATTGTCTTTCTCCACCATGATGGCCCTTGTGCCTATGGTGGCTGTGGTTTTTGCCATTGCCAGAGGATTCGGCTTCTCTATACATATTGAGACTTGGTTTCGTAACATACTGTCCAGCCAGCCCCAGGTGGCGGAAGTGATCATCGGTTTCGTCAATTCTTACCTTGTGAACGTGAAGAGCGGGATCATCCTCGGTTTCGGTCTTTTGGTGATGCTCTACACGGTTATCATGCTGATCAGCAATATCGAAAACACATTTAATGACATTTGGAATGTGAAGACATCAAGGGGCATCATGAGAACGGTGCTCGATTATGTTGCCTTTTTCTTCCTCCTGCCTATTGTGATTGTCCTGATTTCAGGTGTTTCTATCTTTGTGACCACCACATCCGGTCAATTGGGCGAATTGGTTGCTCCGGTCATCAGTTTGTTGATCAAAGTGGCGCCTTATGTTGTCATGTCGCTGATCTTCATCCTGGTCTATATGCTGATGCCCAACACCAAGGTTAAGTTCACCAGTGCTTTGTGGCCTGGAATCCTGGCCGGCGTTGCCATGCAGTTGCTGCAGCTCTTCTATATTCACTCCCAAGTCTGGGTGACCAGCTACAATGCCATCTACGGGTCGTTCGCCGCTCTCCCGTTGTTCATGCTCTGGCTGCAACTGTCATGGACAATCTGCCTCTTTGGGGTGCAACTTTGCTATACCAATCAAAATCTTGAACAATTATCACTCCTGCCTTACAACACCCATATCGGACAGAAGTACAACATCATGCTCTCAGCCTTGCTGTTGAGCGTGATATGCAAGAAGTTCGAGCAGGGGGATAAACCCTCTACGCCTCTTCAACTGAAGACAGCTACGGGAATACCCACTCACATCGTCTCCAGTTTACTTTACAAGCTTGAGAAAGCCCAACTCGTGATCGACGTAACGGGTGGCGACAAAGACAAGACTAAAGCCTACATGCCCGCAGAAGATATCGCCAATATCACATTGGGAGTGATGGTGGATCGGCTGGAGACGGTCGGTGGATGGACCGTTGATACAGTAGACCTCAAGCAGTTCAGGTCAGCGCATTGGGAGAAAGTGTTCAGGATCCGGCAAGATTATCTCAAACAATTGCGAGATGTGAAGGTGAGCGACCTCTATCCCTGTTGATATTTCATGACATCGGCGATGTATCGCTCGATAGACTCATTGTTGAGACGGCTCATCCGCACGCGGTTGATAATGATGGTGATGATGTAATAGATACCGCATAAAATGAATCCGCACCCCAGCGCAATGAGGACATTGGTCACCGTCGTCTTAAAGAAGGCAATGACCACAAAGGGTATAATGAAAATCGTAGAATAGATGGTGTATTTCTTGCGGAGAGAGTCCACGTCATCTATGATGGCCTGCTTGTAAAACATGTAGTCATCAAAATCTTCTTCTGTGACGCCATAATCATTGATGTTCGGGAATCCTGGGGTATCACGGTGCTCAGCGATCACTTTGCGCACCCGATGTTCCATGTCATCTAAAATCTGTTCCATATCTCATACATTTTTATGCGAAGTTACACCAAAAAGTTGTTAATTGCAAATTAAATTTGGTATAATTCAAAAAAAAGCGTAATTTTGTCGCGTTTTCAAAAAATCAGAAAGATGGAATTACCCGATTTCATGTCTTATTCGGATAAATTCTCTGCTAAAGGATTTGTGGAGAAAATATCAAGGATCGCCAAAAGAGCAGGAGCCAAGTTGGTCTATGCGGCTCTTGTGCTGTTCTATACATTGCAGAGCAAGGATGTTTCTGTAAAGGACAAGGCTATTATCGTTGGCGCATTGGGCTATCTGATCAGTCCTTTCGATGCTCTTCCTGATGCCATCCCCATAGTAGGGCTGACCGACGACCTCACGGTGCTTGTCTATGTCATCAATAAAATCTGGGTTGATGTGCCCGAGGAGGTAAAGGTGAAATCCAAGGAGAAGCTTGCGGAATGGTTTGATGAGGATGAATTGTCGGAAGTGGAGGATTTCATCAAAGGAAAATTTGACAATAACCCCAGTTGACAGTGATATCATTCTCATAAAAAAGCGGTGTGTAAAAACACCGCTTTTTTATTAACCTCTCATCAATAGAATAGTAACGTAATCAAGTAGGCCACGATCGTAGAAACGGTCACACAGATCAATCCAGGCATCATAAACGAGTGGTTGAGCAAGTATTTGCCGATCACGGTCGTTCCCGAACGGTCGAAGTTCACGGTGGCGATATCACTGGGGTAATTGGGGATGAAGAAGTAGCCATACACCGAGGGGAGCACACCAAGAAGTATCGGACCAGGTATGCCAAGTTTGTAAGCCAGAGGCAGCATGGCCACGACAACCGCGCCCTGAGAATTGATAAGCACAGAAACCATGAAGAATACAAAGGCGATAGACCACGGATATTGCTCCACAACGCTTTCGAGCATTGTCTGCATCTCTGTCATGTGGTTAGAGAAATAGGTGTCTGCCAACCAGGCGATACCATAGATAGCGACCACAGCGACCATGCCAGACTGCCACACCGGTCCTGCGACGGCTTTCTTCGGCTGTGCTTTGCAGAAAATGATCATCAGAGCAGCAGCAGTGATCATGACAATCTGAATCACGAGATTCATCTTCAACAATGACGTGCTCTTCTCCGTCACACCATCAAGCACGACACCTGCATCCGCCAATTTTGCAGCTGAGAGGCTGGCGCCTTCAGCCAACTGTACATCACCAGCTCCTTTGATCGCTTTCACCGTATCATAGCCAGGCAGCAAATCCTGGAAAATAGCAAAGAACACGATGACAGCCAAAGCACCGAGGAAAATAAACACGGCATTCTTGGCTGATTGGGGAATCTCCTTATCGAGAGTTGTGGCATTGCTGCCATAGATATATTTATATTGCTCGGGATCCTTGATCTTGGCCTGGAACTTGGGATCTTTGTCGAGATCGAGGCCTCGATGATAGGAAGCAGCGGCTGCAGCGATCAGACCGCACAGACATGCGGGGATGGAAACCATCAGCACTTTGGGAATGGTGATATCATAACCATTGGCATTGGAGATGGTGACGAATGCCACCACGGCAGCGGCGATAGGAGAGCAAGTGATACCGACCTGTGATGCGATAGAGGCCACACCACAAGGACGCTCCGGCCGGATGCCTTTCTTCAAGGCAATGTCGCAGATAATCGGCATGATGGTGTAGACCACATGGCCGGTGCCAACAAGGACTGTGAGGAAAAAGGTGGTGATCGGTGCAAGGAAAGTGATGTAATCTGGATGCTTACGCAGCATTTTCTCAGCTAACTGTATCAACCAGTCCATACCACCAGAGGCTTGCATGATGCCAGCACAGGTCACGGCAGCAATAATGATGTAAATCACGTCGGTTGGCGGAGAGCCAGGCTTTAATCCGAATCCGAAGACCAGCAACGCCAATCCGATGCCTGAAATGGCACCAAGGGCAAGGCTTCCGTAACGTGAACCCACCCACAGAGCTCCCAATACAATGAGCAGCTCAATAATCATTGAAAAATCCATAGTATTGTATTCGTTTATGATTAAAAATGTTTTTCATTTCATCGGTTTGGTTGCAAAAATACAACGAATTTGCAAAACTAACAACAAAAGCCACGATATTTTTCTAAAATCGGGAAAATTAACAATATGGTAAGAAGTTTCTCGTTATGATATATAAGGTAATAACGGGAAAAATAAATCATGGAAGAGAACCAATTTTGCAGGAGCCAGTTGCTTCTGGGTGAAGCAGCGATGAAACGACTCACAGAGGTCCGTGTGATCATCTTCGGTGTCGGTGGTGTAGGATCATGGTGCGCTGAATGCCTGATCCGCACAGGTCTGACCCATTTGACCATTGTCGACAATGATAAGGTCTGCGCATCGAATATCAACAGGCAACTGATGGCAACGAACAAGACCATCGGTTGCGTGAAAGTGGACACCCTCCGACAAAGACTGGCAGATATCAATCCCTCCGCAGAGATCACGGCTTTGTATCAGGTGTTCAATAGAGAAACAGCGGAGGACTTCGATTTAGGCAGCTATGATTATGTCATTGACGCCATTGATTCATTGAAGGATAAAGCCGAGTTGATTCTCCGCACATGCCAGACCCATGCGCGCCTGTTTTCGTCGATGGGAGCAGCATTGAAACTCGATCCGACACGCATCCAAGTGGGCGAATTCTGGAAAGTTCACGGCGATCCCTTGGCACGTGCCCTGCGCAATCGATTCAAGCACGAAGGGTCGTTCCCAAAACGAAAATTCAAATGTGTCTTCTCCGACGAACTGCTCAAGAACAAGATGCCGTCGGCCGACAAGGCAAACGGATCATTGTCGCATATCACCGCAGTTTTTGGATTTACACTCGCAGGACTTGTCATCCAAGACGTGGTCCGTACTACGACTGATCTCACGCATCCCCGTGAAAGCGAAGATTTACCCCTAACCGATACAAGTGAATGTTGTCACTCCTCCTAATCATTATATTGCTGATGATACCTGCTATGACTCACGACATAATCCACCCCGAAGCCATTGTCAGGCCTGCCACTCAAGCGGACAGATTCTATGAAAGCGATCCTGACCTCTTGAGTGAGGAGGTGGACAGCTTCCTCAACAATCACCCCGAGCCAGAAACCTATGGTGACTTAGCCGCTGTAATCGTGCCCCACGCAGGCTATTTCTTCTCGGGCAACGTAGCTGCCGCTGCCTATAAGCGCTTGAATCCCGCGCGACACTACAAACGGATATTCCTCCTTGGCCCGAGCCATTATGAATGGCTTGACGGAGCCTCTGTCAATGTGGCGGTCGATTATTATCAGACACCGTTGGGAAAAGTGAGTGTCGACCGTGAGACTGGCCGGCAGTTGATCGCCTCCGACCATGTGTTCGCTTATGAAGAGAAAGCCCACGACAGGGAGCATAGCATAGAAGTGCAACTCCCATTCCTGCAACGCCGTTTGCAGGTCGTGCCACCTATCGTACCTATAGTGATCAGCACCAATAAATGGGATCAGCTCAAAAGAATAGCTGATGTCCTGAAACCCTATTTCAACGACGACAACCTGTTTGTGATCAGCAGCGATTTCTCGCACTATCCATCCTATTCTGATGCCTGCCAGGTGGATGAGGCAACGAAAAAGGCCATTCTTTCAGGGGATGTGGAACAATTCATCAATGTGGTGGAACGCAATGCCAGGAGTGGGATGCGGAACTTGGAAACGAGTGCTTGCGGTGAATATGGCATTATCACACTCATGCTCATGCTGGATCAACAATCCAAAATCGAACATCTGCTGTATCAGAATTCTGGTGATGCCGATCGCCATGGTCATGACAGAGTAGTGGGGTACCACGCCTTTGCCGTGTATCGGAACACTGTCGCTAAGGGAATGAAACAAGCCTCTTTTTCCTTGTTGGAGGAAGAAAAGGCGACATTGAAGAATATTGCTCTCGAGAGCATCCGTTCGGCTTTAGGGGCCTCTGCCAAACCAGCGCCACGGGTTTCTCCTTCCCTGCGCCGGAAATGTGGCGTTTTTGTCACGCTCACCAAACGAGGCCAACTGAGAGGTTGTGTAGGTTATTTTGGCGAAGACGTTCCACTCGATGAATTGGTGAAAGAGATGGCTCAAGCCGCCGCATTCGAAGACCCAAGGTTTCCGCGTCTGAGAAGAGACGAACTTCGTGACATCCAGATGGAGATCTCCGTGCTCACACCACGACGTCGTATCCATTCGCTGGATGAATTCCAGCTTCACCGTCATGGCATATACATCAAGAAAGGCAGTCGCAGCGGCACATTCCTGCCACAAGTGGCCGATGAAGTGAATTGGACAAAAGAACAATTCGTAGGCCATTGCTCACAAGACAAGGCGGGCTTAGGCTGGGACGGATGGCGAGATGCTGAGCTGTATGTTTACGAGGCTATTGTCTTTTGACAGGCTTTGTCTTACTGATTTACCCAACATGTGCAAGTATGCGGAATCTTGGATATAACGACCGTTGGTGATGACACGAAGTGACACGCATTATCAGATATTGAGTACAAACTTGAAGGATTAATTGATGGGAATATGGAAATCCATTTGAGAAAAGCGAGAATTGAGGATGCCGGACAGATGTTGGCCATCTATGCGCCCTATGTTGAGAAGACAGCCATCACTTTCGAATATGCCGTGCCCTCACTCGATGAGTTCCGCAGTCGAATCGTCCATATCCAGCAGACCTATCCCTGGATCGTCGCCGAAACCCACGGCAGCATCGTAGGCTATGCTTATGCCAGCGTGTTTAAACCGAGGGCGGCATACCAATGGGCGGTGGAAACCTCTATTTACGTCGATACCCAACAAAAACGTCATGGAATCGGAAGGTGTCTGCATGAGGTGTTGGAGCAATCTCTCCGAGATCAGGGCATCCTCAACATGAATGCCTGTATCTCATACATTGACCCCGAAGATGAATACCTCACGCTCGACAGCGTCCGTTTCCATGAACGTCTTGGCTATACCAAAGTGGCGCATTTCCATCAGTGCGGAAAGAAATTCGACAGATGGTATGACATGATCTGGATGGAGAAAATAATCGGTGAGCACCGATAAGTCCTCACAAGGTCTTTGCTATTTGATATATTTCACTTTCGAAGCATCCCTTGGTTTGGCTTCAGGACTTTCGTCAGGATAACCTATGGCAAGGATGTAGCACAGTTGGTAGCCCTCAGGAATATCAAGCCTGTCGAGGAAGAAACGGGCATCAGCGTTGGCGTTCAAAAACCTCACGGGACCACCAAGGCAACAGGTTCCAAGGCCCATCGACTGTGCAGCAAGCATCATGTTCTCGGCCAGCATACCCGCATCAAGCAATCCACCGTTGGCGGGGGTGCAGACACAAATCAGATTGGGAGCATTGCGGAACATGTTCTTGAAACCCTTATCCCGCTCCACCTGTGCGGGATTGGCTTTCTTATACACCTCTGTCACATCGGAAATCAAATTCTGGTCTTCCACGATACGGATCTGCCAAGGCTGGCCATTCATGCCGCTTGGGGCGTTGATTCCACATTTGGCTATCAGTTCCAACTTCTCGTGCTCCACAGGTTTGTCAAGATATTTCCTGACCGACCGACGCGCCATGATACTGCTCAGAACAGGATTCAATTGCATCTGTACCGCAGACTCCACCTCACTCATTGGTGCCGTCGGTTCAAAACGACTGATCACACGACCGTCTCGTGATACGAGAAACTTCGTGAAATTCCACTTGATGTCGGATGACTCGGCGTATTTGGCATCTCTCTTCCGCATCATGTCGTCGAGCAGTTTGCCTGTCTTGTCATTCAAATCGAAACCGCCAAATCCTTTCTGGGATTTCAGATAGGTGAACAAAGGAGCGGCGTCCGCACCATTCACATCAATCTTGTCGAATTGCGGGAAGCGGATGTCGAAATTGGCCATGCAATATTCATGTATCTCCTGGATCGTGCCTGGTGCTTGCTGGCCAAACTGGTTGCAAGGGAAATCAAGAATCTCAAAACCATCCTTGGTGTATTTCTCATACAAGGCCTCCAGTTCCTTGTATTGAGGCGTGAAGCCACAGCGTGTGGCTGTATTGACGATGAGCAGCACTTTGCCGCGGTAATCCGACAATGAAACCTTCTGTCCGACATCATCTTTCACTTGAAAATCGTAGATGGGTTGAGCGGTTGTTGCCAACGCACTTACGAATGCCATAAATGCAAAAATAATCTTCTTCATAAGTAATCTGTCTTTTCGTAATCGTTTTGTTCTTCAAAAATACACAAATTTTATGAATTTCAAACAAAAACCCATTTTTTAATGTTTTTTTATCATGCCTGTCTAAATTTTTTGTTAAATTTGCAAGGAAAAAGGATTAAATGTCATTAAACCAAATACAAGAAATCACGTCAAATACGACAGAAAAGCGTGCCTGTCAGAACGCACGTTCCTATTTGATCTTTCTTGATTATATCAACTTAAACAAAAAAGAAATGAAAAAAACTCTGAAAAATGCGTTGATGACGCTTGCCCTGCTCGCAATGCCTTTTGCCATGCAGGCACAAACAAAGTTCCACGACGTGGAAGCTAATGATGCTAAAGGTGCTGTCAAGTCGCTGACCGTCTCGATGATGGGACAGGAGCAGAAGACTACTTTCACCCAGGATGGCAAGATGCAGCAGGACGGCTTGAAAGACGCCGTTTATGATGACAACGGCTATATCCAGTCGGCTAAGATGGAAGCTCAGGGAATGAGCGTGACGATCAACTTCAAATGGGAAGATGGCAAAGTGAAGACCCAGACGACCAATGTCATGGGACAGCAGATGGCAACGACCAATGTCTATAACGACAAGGGTGAGATCATCAAGCAAAGCATTGATATGGGTGGTCAGGCCATGTCGGTAGAGTATTCCGACTATAAATATGACGACAAAGGCAACTGGATCAGCCGCAAGGCCTCTGTGATGGGTCAAACCATGGAGGCACCCCGCAAAATCGAATATTACGAGTAATACCTTATAGGTGCTCAAACCTTAAGGGGTGGAGGTGAAAGCCATCCACCCCTTATTCTTTCAAACAAACCAAGAGAAATCATGAAAAACGTGAGAAAACTACTTTTACTGATCTGCTTGATATCTGGGGCATTTCAAAACGTGGCAGGCCAAACTTACACCAATCCTATCTTGGCCGGAGACTATCCTGATCCCACTATCATGCGGGAGGGAGCTGATTATTACATGACCCATTCGGCGTTTGACTATCAGCCCGGACTGACCGTTTTCCATAGTCGCGACCTGGTGCATTGGGAACCGATCAGCTATGCGCTTAAAACCTATCTCGGAAGTGTCTGGGCCCCCGACATCTGCAAATACAAAGACCGCTACTACATCTATTTTACCGTAGCAACCCAACCGCGGAGCAATTATGTCGTGTGGGCGGATAGTCCATACGGACCATGGAGCGACCCCATCGACCTGCATATCAGCAACATAGACCCATGCCATGTGGTGGGAGAAGATGGCAGCAGGTGGCTGTTTATGAGTGGAGGCAAGCGCGCCAGACTGGCAGACGATAGACTTTCCATCATACCAGGCACAGAAGAGGTGGTCTACCAAGGTTGGCCTATTCCCGAAGACTGGGTGACGGAGGGCATGGCTCTCGAGGGGCCGAAACTCAGGAGAATCGGCCGTTATTTCTACTATTTCAATGCAGAAGGAGGAACTGCCGGACCACCTACCAGCCACATGGTGGTTCAAGCACGGTCGGAGAGCATCAACGGGCCTTGGGAGAATGCGCCACATAACCCACTTATCCACACCTGGAGCAAAGATGAGAGATGGTGGAGCAAAGGGCATGGATCCGTCATCGACACCCCAGAGGGTGGCTGGGTCATCGTGTACCACAGCTATGAGAATGGATTTACCAATCTCGGAAGGCAGACTTTGATGGAGCCATTACGCCTCGGCGATGATGGATGGTTCCATCGTTTCGATAATGTGGAGGTGGACCAGCCCATAACCTGTCCGATAAGCAAGCCTTTTGAAGCCAATCGACATGACCGGCTGTCGGAGTTCCGTTTGGGTCTTGACTGGAAATTCTACAAGGCGTTCCGTCCGGAACGAGTGAAGGTGATGGATGGTGCCCTCTCTTTGCAGGCTCAAGGGAGTGATCCAGGTTCTTCAGCACCGCTGATGTTTGTGTCGGGTGCTCACCGTTACCAGATAGAGGCTGAAATCGAATTGCAAGGTGAGGTGACAGCCGGACTTGTTGTCTATTACAACAGCCAGTTCTACCAGGGCACGGGGTTCGATAAACAAAAACGTTATCGCTACCGCAAGGGAGGACAGTCACGCGCTGGAGTTCACAGTCAGGAGACCACACGTCTTTGGTTGCGGTTGCAGAACTACGACAATATTGTCACGGGATGGTACAGCCATGACGGCAAGCAATGGATTCGTGAGACATGGGGCATGGACTGCTCCGGCTATAACCACAATACACTCTATGAGTTTCAAAGTGTTTTGCCAGGCCTGTTCGCTTTTGGCGAAGGCAAAGCAATATTCCGGCATTTCAAATACACAGAGTTCTGAAGCAGGTCTTCCCTTTTGGGGTCAAGATTCCGTTCTGTTGTCGGATTTGCTGTCAAAGAAGTAACCCTCCCCCTGACGGTTGGCGATATGTGAGCCGTAGGGGGAGATTTTGTTGCGCAAACGGGATATCGCAGCATCCACTGCTTCTTCCGATTCGACGTCGTTATGCCAAACTGCCTCGATCAATTGCTCGTAGGAAAACACTTTTCCTTGATTGGATAACAACAGCTGGAGCATTGATAATTCTGTGCGGTTCAGATACGCAGGTTTTCCATCGACGATAACCTCTTTTTTCTCAGCATTCACCGACAATCCCCTGTAGCGGAGCGTCCTTTTTCCGATGCGGGCTTGAATGACATTCATCACATAGTCGCCGAGTTTCTCGCACTCGCTGATGACATCCACGAAGATTGTGCCCAGGGTATAAGAATAGAGATGAGCATTCACATCCTGTATGTTTTGCTGTTTCAGTTCGTCGCGCAGGGCATTGATGTCACGTTCGATCTCCAAAGAGAGTTCGATGGTCTGGTTTTCCCGTCTTCCTGTCACGATGACGATCATCTGCGACAGGCTCTCATTGACCAGCTGGAGCATATCGTGCAAGTGCCTATATTGCTCGGCTGTGAAATCTTCCCGGTTTTCTTGTTTACGGTGGAGTGAGCGCGAGATCTTGTAGCAGGCATCGCCCACGCTCTCCAACTCACTGACCTGCCTTAGCATCGAGCGGATCTTGCCTTTGGTGTCGTCAGACAAGTGGTCGTTGCTGACTTTCTCCAGGTATTTGGCGATTTCCATCTCCATGTTATCCGAGATGTCCTCATATTTCTCAATACGCTCCAACAATCGCTCACATTCTTTGCGGTCTTTCTCGTCGACAAGGTTACAAACCATGCCAAACATGCGTTGCATCCTCTCTGCAAAGACTGCGATTTCACGCTGCGCCTGGAGGACTGCGATTTCTGGTGTGGCCAGCAGACCACCTTCAATGAGTTGCAATCTGACGACTTCCTCTGAACCGCTCTCTTTTTTCGGGCGGATCACGAAGCAGACGAGGCGCTCGATCTGGGGAATGAACCACACCAGGATAAAGGTGTTGGTGATATTGAAGCAAGTGTGAAAGGCAGCAAGCACCACACTCAGTTTGGCAGCATTGGCCAGGAATACGGATTGGCTGACCGCATCCTTCGACATGGTCACATCATATCCCACAAGGCCACACACAAAATTGACGAAGGGGTGAAGCACAATCAACATCCATAGCACGCCAAAGAGATTGAAGAACATGTGGGCAAACGCGGCACGCCGGGCCTCGGTAGACGCCGTGAGGGCTGCGAGGTTGGACGTAACGGTGGTGCCGATGTTCTCGCCCATGACCAAGGCAATACCCTGATAAATCGGTAATGCACCGCTTGAACAGAGAATCATCGTGATGGCCATCACAGCTGCCGATGACTGTACGCACATGGTCAGGACGCCACCCATCAGCAGGAATAGGAGGGTAGTGGAGAAGCTGTTGGGGTCGAATGAGGCGAAGAAGCGCAGTACGGCCTCATTCTCACCCAGATTCATATCCACCCCCGTCTGTCTCAATGTTCCGAGTCCGAGGAAGAGGAATGCGATGCCAAAGATAAAATCTCCGACGATGCGGTGCTTCTTCCTGTAAATCAGGAACATGGCGATGATGAATGCGGGGAAGACCAGCTCTGTGATGCTGAATGCAGACCCTCCGTTGCCATCGGCCATCGCCAGAGTCATGATCCATGCAGTCAGGGTCGTGCCAATATTGGCTCCCATGATCACGGAGATGGCCTGTGCCAAGGTCAGAAGCGTGGCATTCACAAATGAGACGGTCATCACTGTCGTGGCCGTTGACGACTGAACGGCTGCTGTGACAATGACACCGGTCAGGATGCCGGTGAAACGGTTGGTGGTCATCGCACCAAGTACATGGCGCAGCTGAGGGCCTGCAAGTTTTTGCAATGCTTCGCTCATCATTTTCATTCCGTAGATGAGGAGTGCTAACGAACCCAGTAATTTGAAAGCAATAGCGATGGTCATGTCTCTTTTGTTTTTCCCCTACAAAGGTACGTTAAAAATCCCAAAATAGCGAAGAATTGTGGTTATAATTCCGTTACTCCGCAAAAATAATTGAGATAACCGCTCATTTATGACTTCAATGCTGCAAACAGACGGTCGAGAGCTTTGTCCGCGTCACCTTCCGCTTCTTCGAGCAAGGTGACGAATTTCGAACCGATTATGGCTCCGGCGGCATTGTCCTGAGCCGCACCCAGGGTCTGCGCATTGCTGATGCCAAAGCCGATCATGCGCGGATTATGCAGTCCCATCGTGTTGATCCTGCTGAAATACGCCTGTTTGGCTTCGTCGAAACTTTTTTGGGCACCTGTGATGGCCGCACTGCTGACCATGTAGATGAACCCCTCGGTATGCTCGTCGATGAAACGAATCCTTTCCTCGCTGGTCTCTGGTGTGATCAGCATGATGACGCGGAGGTCATAACGGTCGGCTAATGGCTTAACCGTCTCAAGATAGTCCTTAAAGGGAAGATCCGGGATAATCATTCCGCTGACGCCACTCCTTACGCAGGATTGGCAGAAGGCCTCTATGCCATAGTGGAGGATAGGATTCAAATACCCCATCAATATCAAAGGCATCGTCACTTGGTCTTTGATGGAAGCCAACTGATCGAAAAGCCGTTGCACAGACATTCCGTTCCTCAAGGCTTTCGTAGCTGCAGACTGAATCACGGGACCGTCGGCAAGAGGGTCGCTGAACGGGATGCCAACCTCAACAAAATCTATGCCCCGGCGTTGCATGGCCAGGATCACATCCGTTGTACAGTCGAGGGAGGGGGCTCCAGCGCAGAAATATAGACTGAGGAGTTTCTTGTCGCCTCTTTTGGCGAACACTTCGTTGATCTTATTCATATTCGTGTGGTTTTGGTTTTTGTTGCGTATGACAGAACATGTCGTCTATGGAATGATATGGCTATTGAATTCCGCCAATGCCGCGCCAGGATCACTTTGTCTCATGAAATGCTCGCCTATCAGAAAGCCGCGGAATCCCGCTTCGCGAAGTTTGCTGACAGTGGTCGGGTCGGAAATGCCACTTTCGCTGACTTTCACGGCATCATCGGGGAGACGTCCTGCCAGGGAGAACGACGTGTTCACATCAGTCACAAACGACCCGAGATGACGGTTGTTGATGCCACAGAGGTCCGGGCCGAGATCAGCATAGTCCAGTTCTTCCTCAGCGTGCATTTCCAACAAGACTTCCAGGCCGAGGTCGTGAGCTTTCTTGATCAAGTCACGGCATTTCATTTTCGGAAGGCATGCGGCAATGAGCAACACTGCAGAGGCACCACAGAAAAGCGCTTGGTAGAGTTGGGCTTCATCGATGACGAAATTCTTATAAAGGATGGGTATCGTGACTCCACTTTCCCTTGCCTGGAGGATAAACCTGTCGTTGCCTCCGAAATAATGCTCATCGGTGAGGATGCTGAGGGCGGCAGCACCATTTTGCTGGTAACTGAGGGGTATGATACCGGGATCACCCCCCTCCTTGATCCATCCCTTGGACGGAGACCTGCGTTTGAATTCCGCAATGATACCCGTCGGTGATGAAAGCAGCGCTTGCCGCAACGATGGCTTTCTCTGTTTCAGAGCCTCCAGCTCCAGTCGTTTGTGAGCAATGATGTCATGCAGAATATCCATATCCTATGAGTTGAGTTCCACGAATTTACGGAAGGTAGCGAGTGCTTTCCCGCTATCGATACTCTCACGGGCGATGTCAATACATTCCTCAATGGTTTTCTTGCCATGCTCCATCACCTGAATGCCGAACGCAGCATTAGCCAGCACGATGTTTTTCTGGGCGGGCAAGGCTCTGTTCTCAAGCACGGCATCGAAGATCTGGGCAGCCTCTTCTTCAGTTGCCCCTCCGACAAGTTCTTCTGGCTTAGCGATGGAGAAACCTAAATCCTGAGGCTTGAACACCCGTTCATAATCGTTGGTTGTCACCTTGAAATCACTGGTGAGCGAGATTTCGTCATAACCGTCGATGGAGTTGACAATGCCATAGTCGATGCCGATTTTCTGGTATACCTGATGATAAAGGCGCATTTGGTCGAGGTTGGCTACGCCGAGCAACTGGCATTTGGGCTGGCTTGGGTTGACCAGCGGCCCAAGAAGATTGAAGATGGTGGGAAATTCCAAAGCTTTCCTGATGGGACCCACAAATTTCATGGCTTTGGCAAAGAGCTGTGCATGGAGGTAGACGATACCAGCCTCATCGAGACTGCGGTTCAGGCGGTCGATGTCGTCAGTGAACTTGATGCCATGATGCTGGATCACGTTGGAGGCTCCGCTGACACTGGTAGCGGCATAGTTGCCATGCTTAGCCACTTTATAGCCAGCTCCGGCAATGACAAAGCAGGAAGTTGTGGAGATGTTAAACGTGTTCTTGCGGTCTCCGCCAGTTCCCACCACGTCAATGTAGCGGTCGGCGCTGAGAATGGCAGGGACACCCGTCTCAAGAATGCCGTCTCGGAATCCGAGGAGTTCCTCTACGGTCACGCCACGCATCTGTAGGGCAGTCAACAGGGCCGTGATTTGTTCATTGGGGTATTCGCTCCGCGTGATTCCTATCAGGATCTGTTTCATCTCCTCACGTGTCAGAAACTCATGATTGAGGAGTTTTTGTAAGATTTCTTTCATAATTCTATAAAGTTTTTGATGATTGTTTTGCCTTGTGGTGTCAAAATGCTTTCGGGATGGAATTGTATGCCATGGATCTCATAGTCACGATGCCGCAGCGCCATGATTTGTCCCTCATCACTTTCCGCAGTGATCTCAAGACATGACGGCATACCTTCTTTTGATACGACCCAGGAGTGATAGCGGCCTACAGTGATTGTGCTCTCCAATGATTGGAAGATCGGATCGTCGCTCAGGATGTGGCATGGAGTGGCCACACCATGAAACACATCTGATAAGTTTTCTAATCGGGCTCCAAAGACCTCGCCAATGGCTTGATGGCCAAGACATACGCCAAGGATGGGTTTTTGGCCAGCGTAAGTCGTGATCACACTGCAAAGCAGGCCTGCCTCAGAGGGGATGCCAGGGCCCGGACTCAGGATGATCTTGTCGAATGGGAGGAGTTCGGACAGTTCGAACTGATCATTTCGCAAGACGGTCACTTCCACGCCCAACTCCTTGACCAAATGACTCAGGTTGTAAGTGAAAGAGTCGTAGTTGTCGATGATAGCTATTTTCATTGTAATTGCTTTTAATGTTTGGTGTTACAGTTCTCCTGCGATTTGTATGGCGTGACGCAACGCACCGAGTTTGTTGTTCACTTCCTGCAGTTCATAATCCTCATTGCTTTTGGCCACGATGCCTCCTCCGGCTTGAAACCACAACTCGCCGTTGCGTGAGACGAAGGTGCGGATGGTGATGGCCTGGTTCATGCTGTCGTCCAGTCCGATGATGCCGATGCACCCACCGTATGCGCCACGGTTGTGAGGTTCATATTCAGAGATAAGTTGCATGGCGCGAACTTTGGGAGCCCCGCTCAGTGTTCCGGCAGGGAATGTGTCGATAAATGCACGTATGGGGTCAGCCTTCTCGTCGAGTTCACCCGATACCCTCGAAACAAGATGTATCACGTGGCTATAATATTGCAGGTCCTTATAGAAATCCACCTTCACGTCGTGGCAATTTCGGCTCAAGTCATTGCGTGCCAGGTCGACCAACATCACATGTTCGGCATTCTCCTTGGGATCACGGCGGAGGTATTCGGCCCCTTCACGATCCGACTGTTCATCTCCGGTGCGGCGAGTCGTACCTGCAATGGGATCGATATAAGCCCGGCGGCCTGTTATCCTGCAATGGGTCTCAGGAGAAGACCCGAAGATCCTGAATCCCCCGAAATCGAAATAGAACAGATAGGGAGAGGGGTTGATGCTGCGCAGAGCACGATAGAGTTTGAAATCATCGCCCTCATATTTCTGAACGAACCTCCGGCTAAGCACGATTTGGAAGACATCACCCCGTTTGCAATGCCGGATGCCACGCCGGATATTGGTTTTGTGCTCCTCATCGGTGAGTGTGCTGCTAACATCCCCCACGGGACGGAACCCATAAGCCTGCACGTTGGCCATGTTCATGGCACGCAGCACATTGTCGATGACCGCTGCCGTTTGCTGTTGGGACAGGGTAGGGGCATTGAGCGTGACGACACGCAAGGTGTTGTTGTGATGGTCGAAGACAATGAGTACCTGATACAGGATATAGATCAGATCGGGAGCATCATTTTTCTCTTGTGTCTCATCTTTCACGGGGATGTCCTCAAAATAGCGCACTGCATTGAACGAGGTGTAACCGAAGAGACCGCACAGGTGTGCGTCGTCGCCGCTCACCTTAATATGATCTATCAGGTCATGGATAGCATGATCGGTCGGGTAGTTCCTGTTGACCTCATGACAGATCCTGCTGCCGTCAGGGTAGGTGATGTTGGCCATGTCGTGACCAATGGCAACACTGGCCATGGGATGGATGCCGATGAACGAACGGGCGTTGTTGGCTTCATGGTAGTCGGAACTCTCCATCAGTGCACTTTGGGGATAGAGATCCCTCAATCTCATATATACTCCGACGGGTGTATACAAGTCAGCCAGAATCGTGCGGCTTGTGGTGGTGAATTTAAAAGTTTCCATATTCTTTGGCCATTTCCTTGTTGTTCAAATAAGTTTCCACATCTTTGTCTCCTCTGCCACTGACGGTAAGAACGACCACATCATCGCTTTTGAAAGTCAACTTCGACAAAGCCGCAATGGCATGGGCACTCTCGATGGCGGGTATGATCCCCTCCATCCGGGTGAGTTCATATCCCGCATAGATTGCCTCATCATCATTGATGCTAAGGACTTCCGTACGCCCCTGGCGGGCCATGTTGCAATGCATCGGTCCCACACCAGGATAATCAAGGCCTGCACTGATGGTGAAAGCTTCCTCAATCTGGCCGTCGTCATCTTGCATCACCAACATTTTGGCACCATGGAGAATGCCCGTCGTGCCACGGTGGATGGTAGCGGCAGTGTGATCCGTATTCCAGCCATGCCCACCAGCTTCAGCCAAGACGATTCTGACACGCTCATCATCCATGTAGTGGTAGATGGTACCAGCTGCGTTGCTGCCCCCACCGATGCAGGCAATGAGATAGTCGGGGTAGTCGCGGCCAGTCTTCTCTGCCAGTTGCCATTTGATTTCTTCAGAAATGACGCTCTGCATCCTTGCCACCAGGTCGGGGTAGGGGTGAGGTCCCATCGTAGAGCCGACAATATAGAAGGTATCGGCCGGATGACAGCACCAGTCGCGGATGGCCTCTGAACAAGCGTCGCTGAGCGTCATGTTTCCGGTTCTGACAGGATGCACTTCAGCACCAAGCATTCTCATGCGTTCCACATTGGTGTGCTGCCGTTCCACATCGGTTGCCCCCATGAAAACCTCGCATTTCATACCCATCAGGGCGCACACCGTGGCGGTGGCGACTCCATGCTGTCCGGCACCAGTTTCGGCGATGATTCTTGACTTCCCCATCTTCTGAGCCAAAAGGATCTGGCCGATGGTGTTGTTGATTTTGTGGGCTCCGGTATGATTCAGGTCCTCGCGTTTAAGATAAAGCTGACAGCCATATCTCTCACTCATTCGCCGGGCGAAGTAGAGAGGGCTTGGACGCCCCACATAATCCTTGAGGAGTGCGTGATACGACGCTTTGAAATCCGCCGACTCTATGATGGGCAAATAAGCCTCCTGCAACTGATGGACACATTTGTAGAGGATTTCCGGTACGTATGCTCCTCCAAATTCTCCATAAAAACCATTCTGGTCAACTTGATAATTATGCATATTCAATATAGATGATTGATGTAATTACTCCTTAAAAAGAGAGGCCTGTCGCAAGAACGACAGGCCTCTCAGTATCCACTCACAAATTTTGGCATACGGCTATCTTCTCACGATTGTTCGAATCTTGAGTTACGCCACCACCAGAAATTTGCTCTCATGTTCATATTGTTCTCCGTTTTAGTGTATTATCTTTTGCAAAAGTAGATTTTTACTTTCAATCTGCAAAATTTTTAGAAAGAAAAATTACAATTTTGTGCTCTATTTGCTTATTTTGTTATCTTATGGGTTACATCATGCTGTATTTACATCCTCATGCAACCGCATGAACCTCTCGGTTAGACCTAAAAAAAGCAACCTGTGATAGGCGGACTGCCACAGGTTGCTTTCCACGTATTTCTTTCACCTCACATATTTCTTTCCATTCCGGATCCGTATCCCCTTTGATGAGTCGCTGGATTTGATACCGTTGATGGAATAGGATTCCCCGTCGCCCGGTAAAGAGGTCCCTACAGGACGTATCCCCGCATCATCCACCGAAAGGGTGACATTGACCTTTCCTCCGCCTGCTTTCAGAAAAGATTTCAACTCCTCCAAGGAAATGCCCTCGATCTTTCCCAGACGGGTGTAGCTCCAGGAGTTGGTGCCATAGAAGATCACAATTTGGTTGCCATTATACAACATGATATCCCCTGGTTGGGTCGTGATCTGCTCATTGCTGGTGGGAAGGGATCGGCCCAATGGCCCAACTTTCTCGAAACCTCCATAGTCATCGGCGACATAGTTGATGGGATCCTGCTGAAGTGCTTCGATCAAGGCATGGGTCGCAGCGTTGTCGGCAAGGGTGACAGACCGTTTCTGTCCGTCTACGGAAAGATAGATTGTCTGTGTCATGGTGGTATTCTCTGATGTGCCCGTATTGATGGTCTCCGCATTCATTTCATTATCTTTCGAGCAGCCGATCATGAAAGCAGCCAGCAATACGAGGGTTTGTCTAATCAACTTCATCATTAGTCAGGCACCTTGGTTGTATTCACTTTTACTTCAAATGATTGCGGAAGAAAGCATCAATCGTATCGTAAGGAATGACACCGGCGACATCATCATAGAGGTCAACATGAGAGGCACCCGGGATGATCAGCAACTCTTTGTTGCCTTCCTTGGCGCTGACGCCCTCAACTTTCTTTCCCGTCATTCTCTCAAACGCATATTCACTGAAATAGCGCGAATGTGCTTTCTCGCCGTGTATGAGCAGTACGGGATTCTCAATCTCATGTGCCCAGGCCAGCAACGGCTGGTTCATGAACGACTGGCAGCCGATGGTGTTCCACCCATCCGTGGAATTACCACTTCTCTCATGGAATCCACGCTTTGTCTTATAATAATTATGGTAGTCCTTGACGAACCAGGGGGCGTCCTCAGGGAGGGGATCGACGACACCACCGGCGCGCTGGTAAGAACCGGCTTTGTAGTCAGCAGTGCGTTGAGCAGCCAAGGCACGGCGTTTCTCCATACGTTGTTTAGGAGAGTCCTCACTCTTGAAATAGCCTTCCACATTGACCTTGCTCATGTCATACATCGTCGAAGCGACGGTGGCCTTGATGCGGGGATCAATGGCAGCGGCATTCACTGCCATGCCACCAAATCCGCAAATGCCAATGATGCCTATGCGCTCAGGATCCACGTTGTCGAGTGTGGAAAGGAAGTCCACAGCAGCCAGGAAATCCTCCGTATTGATGTCAGGCGAAGCCATTCTTCTGGGTTCACCGCCGCTCTCTCCTGTGTAAGAAGGATCGAAAGCGATGGTCAGGAATCCCCGTTCGGCCATGTGTTGTGCGTACAGTCCGCTCGACTGCTCCTTCACTGCACCGAAAGGACCGCTGACAGCGATAGCAGCCAATTTGCCTTGTGCATCCTTGGGTGTATACATGTCGGCGGCCAAGGTTATACCATAACGATTGTGGAATGTCACTTTTTGGTGGTCCACCTTGTCACTCTTTGGAAAGGTTTTGTCCCATTCCTGCGTCAGATTCAGATTCTGTTCCATGTTCTTCTCTATTTGTGTTGTAGTTTGCTGATGTTGGCAAGCTGTGAATATGGCACCCACAAGCATTGCGGCGTATATTGTCTTTTTCATGTCGCAAAAATACAAATTCCGCCGTATAGGAATACCACATAAAATGCCTGATGTTTTACCAATTTCGCAGATTCTGCGTTTTTTTCACTTGTTTTCTACCATTTTTATTGCATTTTAGGAAAAAATGGTTATCTTTACCACCGCTTATGAAGAAAATCCTGAATGTGGACAACCCCAATGTCTATGCACGCCAAGTAGGCGCAGTCGAGCTGCATCCGCAGATCTGCGTGATCAGCTATGATGAGGTGTCTCCCGTTCATACCAGTCTGAATAATTATGGGGTTTATGGCCTTTTCATTCAAAGAGAGTTTCCCAAGAACCTGTCTTATGGCGTTAGAACACTGAAAGTCAGCGACGCATCGATCATCGCTGTGGCACCAGGACAGTTGGGAGGTGCGGAAGATGATGGTGAACAGCTATACTTGAGCGGATGGGCAGTGCTGTGGTCTCCAGACTTGATGCACAATACAGACCTTGAGGATAAAATGCGTAATTACCACTTTTTCTCCTATTTTTCCACGGAATCCTTGCAGATGACCCCATCAGAATGGCATTCGATCACCCAGCTGGTCAGTCTGATGCGACAGGAACTCCAGGATTGTGCCCGGTCCCCCTCACTACGAGAAGTGCTGCTGGGCTATCTTCAGCTGATATTGGAATACTGCAACCGCATATACCTGCGACAAATAACCGAAGAGAAACACCGTGAAACGGATATTCTCAAACGATTTCATGCGTTGCTCGAGCACTATTATCTTGAGGGCAGACAATACCAGTTGGGATTGCCCACGGTGAGTTACTGCGCCTCAGAGATGGCCTATTCCCCGCATTACTTCGGCGACTTGTTTCGTCGTTCGACAGGTACAACAGCCATCAGTTATATCCACACCTATGTGATCAACCAAGGCAAAAGTCTGTTGATGCAAGGGCACAATATCAATGAGACCTCCCGATTGCTCGGATTCGAGTTCCCTCACCACTTCACACGCCTTTTCAAAAAACGGGTCGGTGTCACTCCTACGGAGTTTCTTGGAAAATGACCCCATCATCCAGAACCAAGTTTTTTATTCATCCATGACTATGAAATTCAGAGAAATGAGGCGGAAACGCCAGCAACTGCCAGACGAGGAATGCCGTCGCATCCTGGAAAACTCAACATCAGGAACCCTGGCACTCTTGGGAGACAACGAATACCCCTATGCCGTACCCATCAGCTATGTGTATTCGGGAACATGCCTGTATTTCCACAGTGCCGTGACCGGTCATAAGATCGATGCGATCCGTTCGTGTGACAAAGCCTCTTTTTGTGTCATCGCCCAGGATCTGGTGCATCCTAAGGAATACACGACCTATTTCAGGAGCGTGATCGTTTTTGGCAGGATCCACATCATAGAAGACGAAGAAGAGAAAATGGCCGCAGCCCGGGCTCTTGGTGAGAAATACAACCCACACGACGATGAGGGGTTAAGTAAAGAGTTGGAAAAAGGTTTCTCACGAATGGTGGCCATCAGGCTTGATATAGAGCACATGACCGGAAAAGAAGCGATCGAACTGGTGAGGTCGCGAAAGACAGACATGGAGAGTTGACAATAGCAACCATGACAACAGAAAAAGCACCATTGCCACCATACAGCTATACGGTGAAAAGATACCAAGCCGATATGTCGGCCACGGCATATCTCAAACACTATCGCAGAGCCGAGTATTTCATCCAGTTCTGTCGACAATGTGTCAATTACAACCGCCGTTATGGCTGTCCTCCGTTTGCCGAGGACCCGGTTTCCTCAATCGCCTCATTTCAGAACGTGCGCATCATCGGGGTCAAGATCATACCCGACGAGGCAAAAATACCTCTGAAGGAAGCCCCTATACTGATGGAACCTGTCACCCGGGTTCTGAATGAGGAATTGCTGGAATTGGAACGATCTCTTGGAGGAGTTGCATTCGGCTTTGTGGGGTTATGTCCATATTGCATGGGGAAGCCCTGTGCCAGGATAGATGGGAAGCCCTGCAGACATCCACAGAAAGTGCGCCCGTCGTTAGAAGCGATCGGTTTCGATATGGGTAAAACAGCCACCGAACTG